>Ga0116227_10001110_pt1 | contig 58245 bp, 51 predicted proteins | sample S1TSphgellanicum_FD_89693 | JGI IMG/M metagenome (GOLD analysis project Ga0116227, IMG submission 89693) | Host-associated microbial communities from peat moss isolated from Minnesota, USA - S1T2_Fb - Sphagnum magellanicum MG | ecosystem: Host-associated > Plants > Peat moss > Unclassified...
CAGAATCGACGCGTCGTCGAGCGGAACGATATCCGTTTTGGCGTTGCGGTCGCTGAGGTTCGCCCAGGCTCCGGAACCCGCCGTCAACTGGACGCCGCTGGTGGCTGCCTCGTTCGAGTAGAAAACCGTCCCACCGGAAGCGCCTACCACAAACTGGTTGGGCGCTTGGTCATCGACGGTATAGGTCGTCCCCACATCATCGCCCCAGACGAAGCTGCCGCTGTGAAAGGCGAAGGCATTCTCGCCGGCGGCGAAGCTCGCGTTGCCGCTCGCTTGAGCTGCCGCGCCGCCGGGCATCATCGAATAGGAGCCTGTCGCCCCGGAATAGTAACCGGAACTAGCCGACGCGTATTGCCCGTTAGCGAGCATATGGAAGCCCCCGGCTAGCACCGACCACGCTGCCGGTGCGGCGATACTATTGTTTTCGCCCGCGCCGATGAAGCTACTCGCCGCTTTCGTCGTGTTCGAGTCGCCCGCTCCGATGACCGAGTCTCTGCCTGCAGCCAGGTTCCCGTTGTTTGAGCCCGCCGTCCCGCCCGCGCCGACGAAGGAACCCTCGCCACTTGCGGTGTTTGCGTTGCCCGATCCAACGAACGCGTCTTGGCCGGAAGCGAGGTTGAAGCCGCCGGCCCCGGCGAACGCTGCGACCCCGGTGACGCCATCGCCGTAACCGGCGGCAATGCCCGAATAGCTCGCCGTGACGGTGCCGCCGGTACCACCGCCGATAAACGCTTGCTGCGCTCTCACCGTGTTATTGTCGCCGGCGCCGATGAACGAGTCGGCCGCCGATATCGTGTTGTGGGCGCCGCCGCTGAGGTCGGCCGAACCACCGCCGCCGATGAACGAGCCCGTGCCGCTACTCGTGATCGCATTGAGGTCGCCCGCGCCGATGAACGAGTCGATCCCGTCCGCGGTGTTTCCACCCCCGGCCGCCGAGCCGTTTTGCTGCAAGTATTCGTATCCACCGGCTCCAACGAAGGAGCCTGGGGCTTCGGCCGTGCCGTAAATGCCCGCGCCGACGAAGGAGGCCTCAGCGGCAGCTTCATTCGAGGAACCCGCGCCGGCGAAGGCGCTAAAGCCGGTAACGACGTTCGCGCCGCCCGCGCCGATAAACGAAAGGAGCGCGTTGCCGTTGCTTGCGATCACATTAACCACACCCGCTCCGATCGCGGACGTGCCGTCGCAGACCTTGTTTTCCAACCCGCCCAGTACGGCGGTGTAGATGCCGCCGGCGATGTTCAATCCTGCGGGTATGCCGAGAAAGTAGTGACCGGCGGTACCATAGTCGGACGAGCACGACGTCGGTGTCACGATATAGTGACCGCGGAAGACGGGGGCCGGCGGATTCGCATTCGCCGGGATCGACGAAGCGGTGAGCAGCAAGCCCAGGGCGGCGATCCCGGCTCCGAGCGAGCCGAACGGTCGTTGAGCGTTAGTCATGATTGGTTCTCCTTAACGACGCTTCAGCGCCGCGACATCTTTCGCGAGGGCTGCGAGGAGTGGAGCGTCGTGAGCATGCACGGCTTCGTCACGCGCGAGACGCTGCCGAAGCGTCGCATTCTCTGCCTGGAGTCCGGCGTTTTCCGCGTTGAGCGCCTTGATCGCGGCGAGCGCAACGCCGTCTTCGTCGATGCTCGTGATGTGACGGTCGTCCGTGCCGACGCCGAAGGCGGCATAGAAGTCTTGCGCCATCGGGCCGACGTGCCGCACGCCCCGCTCGGACTTGTACTGCCACGACGAGACGGGCAACCTCACCACGCTCGCCAGAATCGACGCGTCGTCGAGCGGAACGATTTCCGTCTTGGCGTTGCGGTCGCTGAGGTTGGCCCAGGCACCGGAACCCGCCGTCAACTGGACGCCGCTGGTGCCTGCCTCGTTCGAGTAAAACACCGTTCCACCCGAAGCGCGTACCACGAACTGGTCGGCGGCTTTGTCCTTGACAACGCTCGAACCGGGCACGTAGTCGCTCCACACGAAGCTGCCGTTGTGCGCGGCCTCGGCGCGGTACCCGGCGGCGAAGCTCGCCGCGCCGATCGCTTGATTTTCCGCGCCGCCGGGTACCGTCGAATACGAGCCTGTCGCCGAGTTTTCAAAGCCGCCGCCGAGCGAGGCGTACTCGCCGCTCACCGTATTCTTGAAGCCCCCGGCCAGCACCGACCACGCTGCCGGCGCCGTGATGCTGTTATTCGAGCCCCCGCCGATGAAGCTGCTCGCCGCTTTCGTGGTGTTCGAGTCGCCCGCTCCGATGAATGAGTCTTGGCCTGAGGCCTGGTTAGCGCTCGACGTCCCGCCCGCGCCGACGAACGAACCCTCGCCACTTGCCGTATTCCCTTCTCCCGATCCAACGAACGCGTCTTGGCCGGAGACGGTGTTGAACGCGCCGGCGCCGGCGAATGATGCTACCCCGGAAACGGTATCATTGTAACCGGCGGCAATGCCCGAGTAGCTGCCGCTGATGGTGCCGGCGGTACCGCCGCCTACGAACCCTTCCTGCGCACTCACGCTGTTATTATCGCCGGCGCCGATGAACGAGTCCGCAGCTGAAATCGCATTGCGGGCACCGCCGCTGAGGGTGACCGAGCCACCGCCGCCGATGAAGGAGCCCGTGCCCTTGCTCGTGATCGAGTTGCGGTCGCCCGCGCCGATGAACGAGTCGGTCCCGTCCGCGATGTTTCCACCCCCGGCCGCCGAGCCTTTTTGCTGGAGGTATTCGTAGCCGCCCGCCCCGACGAAGGAACCCGGGGCTTCCGCCGTGCCGTAAATGCCCGCGCCGACGAAAGCGGCTTGAGCTGCCGCCTCGTTCGATGATCCCGCGCCGACGAATGCGCTAAAGCCGGTAACGGCGTTATCGCCGCCCGCGCCGATGAACGAATTGAGCGCGTTGCCGTTGCCTGCGATCACGTTGGATTCGCCCCCTCCGATAGCGGACGCGCTGTCACAGGCCTCGTTGCCCAGGCCACCCAGTACGGCGGTGTAGTTGCCGCCGGCGATACTCAATCCTGAGGTCACGCCTAGGAAGTAGTGACCGGCGGTACCATAGTCGGACGAGCACGTGGTCGGGGTTACGATGTATTTTCCGCCGAGTCGCGACCATAAACGGGGAGCGACGACCGGGCGCGCCGCGGACGCCCCAAAGCTGCGAAAGGCGGGGGCCGGCGGATTCGCGTTCGTCCGCGTCGACGACGCGGTGAGCACCAAGCTGAGGGCTGCGACCCCGGCTCCGAGCGAGCCGAGCCGTCGTTGAGCATGAGCCATGATGGGTCTCCTTACTTATTGACAAGACGGGCTTGTGCGTTGAGACGCGCCGATCGCGGCGGCAACGAGCGGGCCCGTGCTCCGGTCGCCTGTCTCAGGCTAGTGGGGGAGGCGTCCCAAAGGCGTCCCGAATACCACGACCCAGTAGGCGCGGCGATCGTAAAGCGAGTCAATCCGCTGTGGCATCGCGATCACACGTAGCCGACGCGAGAACTTCGCGGACGCTCGTCCATGCCTCTGCCCCACTGGGCGGGGAGAGCGGAGCCGCTTGCGCGGAGTAAGGAACAGCATGGACGAGAGTGAGATCCGTGAGGCACTCAATCGCCACTGGGCTGCCTCCGATGCAAATGACTTCGACGCCGAGCACGACATTTACCGGGACGACGCGGTGCTCGAGTATCCACAATCGGGCGAGCTCATCAAGGGCCGGGGCCACATCCAGGCTTCACGCGTCGCGCAGCCGAGCTCGAAGCGCTTCACGGTGCGGCGTATCGTCGGCGCGGGCAACCTCTGGGTCACCGAGTTCATCCTCGCGTACGACGACCGCCCGTCCTATTCGGTGAGCATCATGGAGTTCCAGGATGGCAAGGTGGCCCGCGAGACGCAATACTTTGCCGACCCGTTCGAGCCGGGGCTTTCCCGCGCGCAATGGGTCGAGCGAACGAAATGATCTCGGCGCGTCAGTACTCGTCGCGTCGATACTCGGCTATCTTAGGGGCTGGGCACGAGTTCGACGTAACTGGAGCGGACGGGGTCCACGACGCCGTTGGGGTTTAGCGTGGGATCTCCCGTTAGCACGACGGTGGTGCCGTCGGTGCTGCCCCATGAATGATTGGCATTATAGTCGAGGTTGAGTCGCTGGCCCGTGGCGGGATTGATGTAGTCGGCGCGGTCGGAGGCGAAATTGACGACCTGATGAGCCGCATGGTCGATCGAGTTCTGACTGGCAGCGGCCTGGTCCATGGACTTTTGCGTGCTCCGCTGGAGCGCGCTGTCGAATGCTTTGGCTCGTGCCTCGCGTGCTTCGCCCTCGGCCTTGAGATTGGCCAGACTCTGCGCCGCGACGCGATTGAAGTCCCGGTCAGCGGCCTGGAAGCGGGCGTTCTGGTCGGACACCATGCGGTGTAACCAGACGTTATCGGTCTTCACGGACTTGACCACGTTACCGAAGACAGGGCCGCCGAGGAACGTGTCCAGCTTGCCCGCGGGTGCGCGCGAAACGCTGACGGCGTACGTGTTGCAGGTGGTGGTCGTGTAAGCGGGTGAGCCGAACATCGCCATGGAGTGGAAGGCACTGCACGAGACGATCGCGCTCAACTCTTCGTCAACCATAGCGCCGGCCCGGTTATAACGGATACGGACTGCGGCGCCTGTGACGTAGGGATGCTGGTTGGCGTTCTGCGCACCGGACCGCATGCTCTGTATGGCCTGCTGCACCAAGGGTCCGCCGGAGGAGACTTTGATGATGTCGGCACCCGGGTGAACGCTCGGGACCATGATGTTCGCCAGGAACGAGGCGGCGTCTTTGATCGCGATGCCGGGGCAGTGGTTGCGCGCCATGATCTGCTGCATTTGAGCACCGTCCGAGAAGGACCAAGTGGCGCCGGGGAGTTCGGCCACCGCGTACAGGCCGTCGCGGTCGGAGACGGTGAACTCGATTGAGAGGAACGGGTTGCCATGGCAGCCGGAGACGCGCATGACGGTCCCGATGGAACGCCAGCCGCTGGGCACTTCTACGGAGCCCGCGGGAATGCCGTAGAAGTCGTCCTTGATGGTCATCGTGTGACCGCCTGCGAGGCCGGAAGCGGCGGAAGCCGGGCGGGACGCGCAGATCGCGAGACCGACGACGAATGCCCAAAATAAAACGCGCATGCTGCTTCCTCCGAAAATCTTGCCGGACTAGCGTAACCCCTCGGCGGGAACGGCACCATGGGGGGCTACCCTACCTTTACAAAGCTCAGCGGCGCAGCCGCGCTCCGGCGCCGCACACCAAAAAGGCGGGCGCGCCCTCGGGGACGCCCGCCTTCCGAATTCCGGGTCGGTGGTCGCTACGGAGCCTTGATTCCCGGTGCGACCGGCAACTGGATTAGGGACTGGTGCACCGCATCGTGCAACAGCGTCTGATGCGCCACCACGATCGTGTTCTGGGCGTAGAAGCCATCGGCCGTGTTGAGATTTCGCGCGAACTTGGGGAAGTTCGAGGACGAAATCTCGACGCGGATCTTGTGCCCCTTGCGGAAGATCGTCGCCGTGTTGCCGACTTCCATTTGATACAGGTAGGGCCTGTTCGGGGTGATGAAGTTCGGCGGAAGCCGATCGCCGAGCCGATAGCGGGCGGCCACGACGCGGTCCATCACATTGTGGGTCAGGCCGTCGGGGTGGACGTCCACGAGCTTGACCGTGAAGTCCGTGTCTCGCGCGGAGGTTTCGGCCCAAAACGATGCGTTGACCGTACCGATCACGGGCAGATCGCTCTTGAGCGCGTCGCTCGTGAAAACGAGCACGTCATTGCGCAGTTCGACCGTCGATTGATCCTGGAACCCCGTCTTGTGCGTCAGCGTGTCGGGGGACAGCAGGTTGCCGCCGACCGTCGGCACGGGGTTGTGCGGATCGTACGTGAACGAATCGCTCGGCGCGCTCGGCGTGCGACGACGCCACGGAATCGACTGCGCCGCCGAGAGGAACCCGTCGCCCAGGCGCGAGTTCGCGTGACCGTAGCTGCCCAGCGCGAGCGTCAGGGTCCTCGTGCCGCGGAGCGGGAAGTCGTCGGCGCCGTACCAAAATCCGGAGCCGGTTTCGCCTGAGTTCGGCGGCACCAGCACGTAGATCATCGCGTTCGGCGCTCTTTCGTAGCCGTTGTCGACGCCCTTGAGGTAGTGGTCGAAGAAGGCGAGCTGTTCGCCCGCGGGCTCCTCGTCGGCGAGGTTCGCAGCCCACGGCGTGGAGTCGTTGCCGAACGTCGGCGTCCCGCTATCGCCCGCGTGGCCGTAGGCCTGCCAGTAGAGCTTCGTGCCGGTACGCGCCGCCGCGGACCCGCCGTACCTGCGCAAGCCCTGGTAATTGCGGATCGCACCGATATTAAAGAGATCGATCGACGCGCCGCCGATCAGGGCCGGCACCCGAACCTGCGGCCAGTGCTCCTCGACGTCTTGCGAGAGCCAAAAGGGGTCGTACGTCGGATGATCGGACCAGTTATAGAAGAAATGTGCTTCCGGATAAGACGCGTACGCCGTCATCGCCGAAAGCGGTAGCGTTTCAGTGTAGGTTCCGATGTTGGCGGCGAGACTCGCCTCGAAGGCGTTGATCTCTTGTTCGATCGTGGTAACCGGCGTGCCGTTCGCGATCCCGGTGCGGAAGATGCTGTCGGGAATGAAATCCGGCGCGTAGTTCAGACCGTCGCTCCAGCGCACCACGCCCTGTTCGTAAACGGGGCTATCGTAGAAGTTCGAGCCGGCGACGTCGGGGTTGATCGCATAGAGATGCGGCGGCGTGGCGATCGCGCCCATCCACTGATCGATGCCGAGATACGAGACGCCCGTCGTGCCGACGCGTCCCGTCGACCACTTCTGCTTCGCGGCCCACTCGATCGTGTCGTACTCATCGTTGATCTCTTGCGTGAAGGGAACGAACGTACCGCCTGAGATCGAGGTGCCGCGCACTTCTTGGAACACGACGGCGTAGCCGTGTTCGGCGAATTGCGATACCGGCAGTTCGAATCCGGGCACGAAACAGCCGTGATCGGTCGGGCCGGCGTAGGGGCTGCGCTCCACGATCACGGGATAGCGCCCGGACTTCACCGGTAAGTAGACGTCGGTCGCGAGCAGCGTTTTGTCGCGCATGGCGACCGCGGTGGACGTGCACGTGACGCCGGGTGGGGGGCCCGTCGGCGCCGGTGCCGGCGTCGCCCAATTGGACGGGCCGAGCGTTCTATGCAGCGACCACGAGGGCACGCCGGCCTGTGCGACCGCGAGCGTCGACAGCACGAACGCCGCCGCCAATGGCCCGCTAACGGATCGAAACATCATGCAAAAAGCCTTCTCCTCGAGCGAGGGAACACAACGCGTTCGAACACCTCGTAGGTCCTCGAAGCTCGCATGGCTTTCGGGCTGGATAGAGAGTTCCTTCTTCAACGACAGAGCGATCTGGAGATTAATTTCTGGACTAGTCGAATTGCTGTGCGGTCTAGCTCGACGAGCCCGTTGCGCACGTTTAGCGGGCGCCCGCATTCGGGGGTGGTCGCACCGTGAAGGTACTTTAGGACCTTACGGCCAGGGAAACGTTGGGTTCCAATCGGCGCCGAAGCCGGTCTCGACGAATAGGAATGACGTGCCGTTCGGGTCGGTCAGCGTGATGCCGTGGTATTGCAGCAAATCGTGCGGGCACAGGAGAAACAGCGACACGAGCCCGCCGCCCGGCGAGACCTTCGGGACGCCCGCGACGCACTCGCTCTTCGCGCCCCGGCTCAGGTCCGTCTCCACCTTGCCGGGCACGTACGGCTCGCTCGAAAACTTGTACAGATGGCGGACTTGCACGCTGGGAAATCCGGGGACGGTGAGCGGAAAGCCGCGCGACGAATAGATCGTCTTTCCATCGGGACTGATTCCGGGATCGGCGTCGCCGGTCGGCTGAGAGAAGCCGGGCGGCGTGCAATACGGACCGCCGTCGGTGATGCGGGTGCGACCGGAGCCGTTCGGGCGGATGCGATCGATCCGCACCTTGAAGCACTGCCCGACATTCTGCGCGACGACGAAGTAGATCCAATTATCACGACTCCACAGGATATCGTGCCAGACCAGATCGTCCGGTGCGCCGCTCGGCCTTCCGACGAGCGTTCGATGCGACCCGCTCGCGTCCATCATCCAGATCGCGTTGCCCGATTGCGTGCCGTAAGCGATCCGCGTACCGTCGGGTGACCACGCGGCTTGAAACTCCGCGCCGCCTGAAGTCAAGCGCGTCTCGCGACGCGTCGCCAAGTCGTAGACCACGATCACCGAAATCGCGTTCGGGTCGCCGTAGCTGCCTTTGAGATACTTGGTGTACAGCACACGACGGCCATCGGGCGAGAAATGGGGCAGAAACCGCGGGTGTCCGTCGTCGGTCAAGCGTCGCACGTCGCGCCCGCCGAGATCGGAGGAAAACAGGTCCTGGGTCCCGTTCGGACCCGGTATGTTCGGGCCGGTGAACACGAAACGCGGAAGCGCTCGTATCGGGCCGCCAAAGTCAGGGGCGGGCGCTGCAAGCGACGCAGTGGACGCACCCAACAGCGCGCACAGGAACGCAATCGATCGTGAGGGGGCGCTTCGGCCGGCTCCAACTTTCATATTCCGCGACCTCCGGCACGATCGATCGATCGTGCGGGCTCAAAGCGAACTAACCGGTAGACGGTGATGCGATGTCCGCTGGAGGCACCGCCGGTAAAATTCGACGAGCTGCGAAGCTGCATCCGAAGGGCCTGCCGCCAACGTCCTTAGTGCATGCGAGGTGAGCTAAGATGGAACTGATTGCAATTCTGACGGCGCTGACGATACTCGGCGTGCTCGCCATCGCGAGCTCTCAGCGAACCGCTTCGGACGTCGAGCGCACGATTCGGGAAGCGATCGAACGCGGCGTACTGACCGATGCGTCGCTCATTCCCGAGCTTCGAGAGCCCGCAGGGTTGAACGACATCGAACGGCTCAACCTCATGGGAATGATGACGCTCTTCGGGAGCGCGGGCATCGTGCTGGTTGCGTTTCTGCTGATCGTCGCCGTACATGGGGCGCCGGTTCCTCTATTCGCAATCGCCATTTTTGCCGCGACGCTGGGTGTGGGCCTGATCGCGTGCGGGCAATGGTTGAAGCGAACGCGCCGTCAGGCGTAGCGGTGGCACTGGAGGATGCCGATGCGCAGAGGCGCGCGGTTCTCCTCGCGACCAGCGGCGACGTCGCCGCCTTCGAACAGCTCGTCCGGCTCCATCGCTCCTACGTCGAAACGTTGATCCGGCGCGCCTGCGGAAACGCCGCGCAGGCGGAAGACCTCACGCAAGTCGCCTTCATCAAGGCGTGGCAGAGCCTCCACCTCCTGCGCGACAGCGGCGCCTTTCGTCCGTGGTTGCGGCGGATCGCCCTGAACGTCGTCGTCGATGCCGTCCGGCGCGGCGCGCGCGAGACCGCGACGATCACCGAGGACGGTGCCGATCCCGCCTCGGACCCGCTCGAGGACGAGATCGTCGCTCGCATGGATATCGAGCGAGCGTTGGCGCGCTTGTCATTTGGTCAGCGCGCATGCGTCGTGCTCGCCTATGGCGAAAAGATGAGCCACCCGGAAATCGCAGCTGTGCTCCAGATGCCGATCGGAACGGTCAAGTCACACATCGCGCGCGGCTTGGCGACGCTTCGCGGGCTCTTGCACAATCGGGAAGGCCGCCGTGAACGAACTTGAAATCGAATTGTCGCGGGCCTTGGCGGAGCCGGACGCCGGCGACGACACCGACATCGCCGGCCGCGTGCGAGCGAGTCTCGAGCGCCGGGTGGGCGCGCGACGGAACCTCGCATTCGCCGGCGCGGGAGCCGTGCTCGTCGCGGCGGCGGCAGCATCGTGTCTGATCTGGAAGCTCGGCGAGAGGGCCCTGACCGGTTGGGACACGGGCCACGGAACGGGCATGCTCCTCTTGCTCCCTCTCCTTGCGATGGTCGGGTTACTCGGACTGGCGGCCTATTCCGTCGCGAGCCTGATCCTGCGACCGAAGCGCTGATAGACGCTCGATCAAAGGCCGGCATGCGCAGGAAGCCTCGATTCATCGAAAGTATAACGGTGCGCGCTGTAGTTATGGAAACACGAGTTACACGTATTTCATCGGCGTAACACCGACACTTCACTCCATGAAGAAAAGAGCCGCTCCTGTGCTGAAGTTTCGCAAGATCTTGGGGCTTACCACGGCGACGCTCCTGGTCACGGCCACCGCTGGATCAGCCCTCCCGCAAGGCAGCACTGCGCGACCCGGAGTCGCGGCGAGAGATTTAGGGCCCGCCAATCCGGCTCAAGCGATCTCGGTGACCGTTCACCTCAAGCTTCCGAATCAAGCGCTCTTCACTAAGACGGTCGATGCCCTGTACGATCGCCATTCGCCGACCTTTCACCATTGGCTCACCGACGCGCAACTGCGACAATTCGGACCGCCGCCCGCGCAGTTGGCCGCGGTCCGCGCCGAACTCGAACGAAATGGTATGTCCGTCACTTCGATCGCGAACGACGGCTTTTCAATCCAGGCTCGAGGGACGATCGCGGCGGCTCAACGGACCTTTCACACCGATATCCATCAATTCGTTCGCAACGGCAAGTCGTTCATAGCCAACACGCGTCCTCCGGCCTTGAGCGGCTCGGCGGGCGGCTACGTGTCGGTCGTTTCCGGCTTGGAACGTCACACCGTCAGGCCCGCTCTGTCATTCGCAATCAACGCGGCGACGAAAAAGCCGTACGCCGGCGTGCCGGTCAGTAAGGTGACCGCTGCAGGCGGTCTCGCCTCCGTGACCACGGATACGATTTTGGGACCAAAGCAAACGTTCACGTTTAATACAAACGGTCAAGAGCCCACCGCCACCTACACCGGGCTCGTCTACGATCCCGACCCGACCTTGGTCCCCGATTATACGCCCAAGCAACTCGAGAGCATCTACGGGTTGAACGCGGCGTACGCGAGCGGTCTCGACGGGACGGGCCAGACGATCGTTCTCATCGAAGCGTACGGCTACCCGACGGCGCTTTCCGACGCGAACGCCTTCAACAGATTGGCCGGACTGCCGCTGCTGAGCGGCAGCAACTTCTCGATCGTCTATCCCGAGGGCGTACCAAATCCCGTAACCGGTATCGTGGCGGGCTGGAATGACGAAATAGCGCTCGACATCCAATGGACGCATTCGATCGCGCCGGGAGCCAAGATTCTCGTTGTCGTTACCAACGGTCAGGACGACCAAGACTTCGAGGAGTCGATGCAATACGTCGTCGATCGCAACCTCGGGTACGTCGTTTCGGATAGCTGGGAAGAGGATCTGGACTTTTTGGCAGGCCCAGCCGAACAAGAGGCATTCGAGGACGTTCTCACCGCCGCCGCCGCCAAGGGTATCTCGTTTGATTTTTCGACCGGCGACGGCGGTGACGACGGTTTAGGAACGCCCGTCGGTTCGGCCGGCGTCCCCTCCGTTTCGCCGCACGCGACGGCCGTCGGCGGAACCGCGATCGTCAACGTCCCCGGCGCATCCACGTTCGAGTCCCTCGGTTGGGGCGACGATTTCGACGAGATCGTCTCGGGGGGCGCGCCGGTCGACCCGCCAACGCAGGCTTCGTACGAACTCTTTGCCGGAGGTGGTGGCGGCGGCGAGAGCGTGTACTGGGCCAAGCCCACCTGGCAAGCATCGCTTCCGGGTAGCGGCCGTGAAACCCCTGACATCTCGGCGCTATCCGATCCGTATACCGGAGTGCCGATCGTTATCACCGATACGGCGACTGGAAAACAGTTCGTGTTTGCAGGTATCGGTGGAACGAGCTTAGGCTGCCCGATCTTCAGCGCGATTTGGGCGATTTCCGATCAGCGAGCGGGCCACGCCCTCGGCCAGGCGGCGCCGACGATCGCCGCGCTACAATCCGGCGTGACGGATGTGCTGCCGATAACGAGTGCCTTCTCCGCCTCCGTCGCCGATTCCAAACATACCGTAAAATACGACGCCGCGAACCTGTTGGCGCCGTTGGCATTCAGCCAGGTAAGCTTCCTTCCCGCGATTTATAACCTGCCGGAATATGGAGAGGCGTACCTCATCGCGTTAGGAGCCGATTCATCTTTGACCGTTGCTCGCGGCTGGGACAATGCGACCGGCTACGGAACTCCCAATGGCCTCCAATTCATCGACGCTGCCGCTTCGCAGTAAAGGCGGGTGCCGGCGGCTTCGCAGTAAAGGCGGGTGCCGGCGGAGCCGTCCTCTTTAGAAGCACGCCCGTAGCGCGAAAGCGAGGATCAGGATCGTACCGAAGATCTGAGCCGTAACGATCACCGCGCGCCGCGCTTTGCTTGCGGTTGCTGTGTCGAGCGGCACTTCGGCCCAGGACGACGACGCTGCGCCGTACAGCCCTGGCCCGTTTGCCCGGACGGTACCGTCGTCGGTCACGTGGGTCCCGGCGGCCGCGGCAATCGCGTCCGCGACTTCGTCGAGGGGCAACGTGTCCGACGACCCCAGGGTGTTGCTGAACAGGCCGATTCGCTCGCCGCCGGTCGTCACGACGGACACGGCGTCGCGCATCGAGCCGAGCCCGAGCTGCCGGAATAGCTCGCAGCGGCGTTCGACCGACCGGATTTCGGTAAGCCGCAGCCGGACCGATCGAAAGTGCGGCATCAAGAACCAGCTGTGCCCGTCGACCACCGTGGCGTCGAGCATCGCCGCGTCGAGCGTGATGCGTATGCGCAAGACCGCCACGAGCGCGAAGGTTGCGAAGACGGCGAAGCCCGTCATGACGAGTCCGCCCAGGACCACCATCCAATCACCGCTGCGGTCTGCGGCGCGATCCGACACGGGCAGGCCGAACATCATGGCCGCAATCCCGAACATGAACGCGGCCACGAATCCGATCGCGATTCGCGTCGCCAAGGCGACTCTCCAGGTTTTGCTCCCCGGGGATCCTTCCACTCAGTAGTCGACCCCGCGCAAGAGGTCCGCCGCGGGAACCTTCTGATAGTTCGGATTGTCGTGCACGAGCGTGTCCGCGAAGTCCGAGTCGACGGTGCTATGTCGCCCGTTGGCCGTGTTGACGACGACCGCCCGATCGAGGGAGTAATTCTCCATCGCGACGGCTTCTTTGTGCATGCCTTCTTGAGCAGCCCGGTCGTTCGCGAGCGCCTCGTCGGTTCGCGCGGCGCGCGCGGCGTCTTGCGCTTGGTCGTTCGCGATCTCGCTTTCGAACCGTTTCTGGAACATTTGGCGGATCGCGTCTTGTTGGGAAGCGACGGCACCGAAATTGATGCGCACGCTATTGAGGACGGCATTTGCGGTCTCGGCTTCGCGCGCGAGATCTTTTTCGGTTACGAAAACATGGCTATCCGAGAGCGACCACATTCCCATCGGATTTGGCGGCAACACGAACACGTAGGCGATGAAGTGGATCGTCTTGGGACCGGTTCCGAGCGTTCCGACGATGTTGGCGGCCGACGAGCCCGCCGCTGTCGAACTCGTGATGTGGATCTGCGGTTCGGCCAACCCGCGCTGCCGTGCCAGCGCCTCGTACATTGCCTTCCAAGATGCGACGGGATCGCCCGTATACGGTAGAACAGCACCGTGGAAATTCTGACGCGCCAGCGGCGATGCCGTTCGCAGGAACGTCTGCGCGCGGGGGTTCGACGGGTCGATTCCCCCGAAATGCATGTTGTAGGAGACTTGTGCGCTACCGGCCGGACCACTCGCCAGCGCACTGCCACCGGCGGCGACGGGGAGCGTCCAGTCGGCGGGCACGCTGATGCTTCCGGTGCCGTCGGAGAAAGCGTGCTCGGTCAGCGGTTCGGCCGGAGCGAGTTTGACGGCCGTGCTCGGTGTGTTCGCGGGCGCCGTCATGCCCTGGAGGCGTTGAAGCATCGGACCGACCGTCGTGTGGAAACGCGCGGTCACATCGTAGAGCGCGGTGCCGGCGGCCTGTGCGCCGGGGCTAGCCGTCACGATCGCGACGCCCGTATACGACGTCTCGTTGCGAGCGGCCGTGAACAGCAGCGCAAGTGAGTGATCGCGCCCGTTTTCCACGGTTTGGACGACCGTCGGTCGTGCGCCGAGCTCGGCATGAACGCGGCGCAGCAGCGCGGCGGTCGCCGCAGGCAGCGACGAACTCCCGAGGGTCCCGGTGAGAATGTTCCCGCCACCGGGATTCGCCGTGGTCTGGAACGCGCCGTCCGTTGCGCCCGATGCCCCGCGAGCGTACACGAACAGGAGCACGATCACGAACAGCCCGCATGCGACGAACGCAACGCGGCGCCTCGCCGGCGTTGCGCCGCCGATGACGCGAAGGACACGAGCGCGGAAATCAGCCGTACGATCAGTCATAATGGTCGCAGGATAGCAGGTGGCCTGCAGCCTGCATATGGGGGGATACCCCCCATTCCGATCGCGGCGCTGCGATTCGCTCGTTACACAGACTGTCAAAGCAAGCGGGCACGTGAACGGACCGAAACTTCTTTCTGGGAGCGCGTCTCGGACTACGCGAAATGTCCAAAGCTCTCGGCGTTCCGGCTTCGGACGAACCTGCGCTCGGTTTAGAAGCGGGGGGCTCGCAGGCTGGGCTGGCGCGGCTGCCAACGCGGGGCACATCCGACGTCGCTGCACCGCACGCCCGTGCTGCGCTCGTTGCTCCCATCGGCATTCATGGTCCACACCTGTGCGAAGGCTGTCGGACTCGACTGCTTCATTCCGTCGACGTCGAACTCGAAGGCAATTGACGTCCCGTCGCTCGACCAGTTCGTATCGCCCGCTTCGTCGGGGACGCGGAAATGCGTGAGCTGCGTCTGACCGCTGCCGTCGGCGTTCATCGCGAAGACGTTCAGCTTGCCGCCGCCCTCGCGATCCGAGCCGAACGTTATTCGCTTTCCATCCGGAGACCACACGGGGTCGCCGTTGTTTCCGGCGCTCGTGAGCCGGCGCAGCCCGCTGCCGTCCACGCTCATCTCGTAAATCTCCAAGTCGGCACTGCCGCCGAGATAGCTCATGAAGACGATCTCGTTCTGCACGGACCAGCGTGGCTCGACGCTGAAGCGCGTGTTCGCCAGCACGGCGCGATCGTTCGTTCCGTCGGCGTTCATGATACGGATGTCGGTGAGCGGCGGCACGCCGGGTTCCGGAGGCGCGTGCAATCTCGCGTAAACGATCCGCGTGCCGTCGGGCGACCAGCTGGGCGTGACGTCGAACCCGGGCACCGGCGACAGACGCCGTTCGTTCGTACCGTCCGCATCGATCGTGTAGACGCCGCTGCCGTCGACGGCACGCTGGTACGCGATTCGCTTGCCGTCGGGCGACCACGACGGATAGGCCTCCGTCTCCGTGTCTTTCGTCAGACGAACCGGAGCGCTGCCCGTTCCCGCCCGGTTCACGTTCATCAAGAAGATATGACCGACCGCGCCTTGCAGCGCGACAAACGCCATGCCACCCGCTTGCGGAGCGAGTCCGAGTGTCCGAGCGGGACCGCCGGACGCCGACGCGGCCGCGACGCCCGCCGCGAGCGCGACTGCCCGCACGTACCTGCGCAAGGATCCCATCATTCGTTCCTCATCCTTGTATACCATATATGCAGCTTTATAGCGCACATTTCCGCGTCGCCTGGAGCTGCCGAAGTCGCCCGTGCGGTCACCGTCCGCGGATCGCAGAGTCCCTGCAAAGCAGCTCGCACGGTCGCGGCCCAGGGGGTTCTCGCGAGCACGCTCGAAAATTGAGTGCCGCGATGGGGATGCACATTTGGTACGGCCTCGCGCTCGCCGAAGAGGCGACGTTCGACGATGCGATCCAGAAGATTACGCAGCTGCATCGGTACGCCAAAACGGTCGGGTTCCGCGGCGATCATCGGTTCCCGCCCGTTGGCGAGATCGAGACGGGCGACGGTACCGAAGAATGGGCACCGACGTTCTCCGTTACGCTGAAACTCGGCGGTCACCGGCAGCAATTCGTCTCAGTTCCGGCGCTCGAATGGGTCGGTTTTTCCACCATGCCCGGAAGGGGAACCGAAACCGCGCGCTTTGGCCTCGCTCGATTTCCGAAGATCTTTCGACCCGCCCCTAAGCAGTCCCAAATCGTCACGGCGACCACGCAGAAATTCGACGGCACAATCGAGCCAGATCCTTCGACAAGCGCCGAGCCGGCCGATGAAGTCGTCGTCGACGCGAAGGGCTGGTCGTCGTGGTACGGCTGGTGCAAAACACAATACGCTCACCGGCACGGACTCGACCACTTCATGCACTGCCACTTAGCGCTCATCAAGCTCCTCGACCACGCCAAGCAGATCGGCATTCTGGACTACGTGCACGACGACGGCGGTTACTGGGAATCGCGGTCCGCGGACGTCCTCGTCGCGAATCTCCGGGAGAACGATCGGATCGTCGCGGCAGTCGTCGGCGCCCTAACCGATCAGATCGGTGAAGCGCTCGACGATAATGGGTACGTCGCGATCGCGCCGATTCTGGACGCCCCCGACTTCGAGCACCTCGAGGCTGAGGGTCGGGCGATCCTCGGCGATCGCGCCGAGCTATCGCCGCAGATCGGGTCGGGCATCGTGTCGAGCGTCCGCGCCATGGACGCTATGCCCGGTGCGTCGATTCTCGCGTGGCCCGCGTTCGACCGCGAGAATCGCTGGCCACCGCTCGCCGATACGATCGAAGGCATGCAACGCCTCAATCCCGAGCTTGGCCTGCGCATCGTGCGTGATCGCCACGGCATCTCATATCTCGGTCACGCCCGATCGTCGCGCGACGTCTTCGAGATCGTCATGCCTTACCGCGTATCCGACAGGCTGACGACGGCTCTGACTCAGCACAACGAACAACGCTGCAGACTTCACCTCGACGGTGCTTGGACGGTTATGGACGCCACACGAATCGAGCGGACCGCGACGGGCAGTCTGCTGATTCGGCCGTGCAGTAACGACGTCCGGATCACTCGTCTCCGTCTCGGGAAGGCCTTTGCCGCGTACTTTGGAGACGACTTCGACGATCGTGTCTATCCGGGCTGGTGCCTGTTGCCGCAGCCGGACGGTGAGGAATTTTTCGAGTTCGAATGGTCGTATTGGCCGCTCGGCATGGACGCGACCGCATCGCGCCGGCCAGATGGAACGTACCGGCGAGATCGCGAGTACTGGTCCGTGCTGCCCGGCGGCTTCATCGGAATCAGAGACCGGTACGACATCTCGCGCGTTGACTTCGAGGCTCGCTGCCGGCGCGCCGTGGATATGGGAGTAGAGTGGTGCGTCCTCATCGATCGAGAAGCCCGGGATCTCTCCGCGTTTCGGTCGGACGGTATCGAGCGGGTAGAGTCCCTCGAACGGTGGCGGCTGCGCGAGCTAGCCGGTTTTGTCTGGAACGACGCCTGGCTAAGAACCATACGATAGTGCGTCGCGCAAACGCGCTCGCGCCGAACCTATCCAGCCATCATCTTCAGCCATCCTCACTGCCGAACGCATTGCCGTAGAGAGACGGCTCACTTTCGACACCGTAAGCATGCGCAAGCGCATGGTCAGAAATACTCGCCGGATATCCGTACTGCGCACGGTATCCGCCTTCGTGTTCTTGGACGACGCCCCAGAATTTCACGCGCCCGTATACGTGCTGCATCGAATGGAGACCGGAGCGCCGACGCCGCGTTCCCATAAGACGCATCGCAGATTCACGCGGATCGTTCTTGTCACCCGGCAAGCCGCTCATCAAAAATTGACTATACGGTAGTTGAGAGCGCGCGCGGACTCCATATAACCCGGAACTATTACCGACGCTTGGCACCTGGTCTGCCTCGTGAACCTCTCCGGGATACCATATGTCTACTTGATAAGGAGATAAGAGCATTCGCCCATCCGTCACCCAGATGCGCCAGGCTTCTATCGGGTTGATTCCAAAATTCCCCGACAGATCGGGAGCGCACAGCACTACTTATCGACCTTGCGCGGCTCAAGCGCGGGTGAGGACGGCTTTGGAACGGGCGGAGACAGCGGCTCGATTCGGTGCGTCTCCTTGGGCGGGCCAAGATTCATGTCTGTTCCTCCTACGTATCCTCGAGAGTTATTGGACAGACGAATGGTGCTCCGCTGGAGCCCACGCGTAGCGCACATGTGGTTGGCGTGTCATTCTAAAGTGCGAGTGCGCACTTGTCAAGCGATCATCCGCGCAATTCTCGCGCGATGCTCGTACGCAATCAATCGGCGGTCGACGCGATCAGACTAGCCTACGTTCTCGAGCACTCGCCACATCCGGCGACGTTCAACGTACGATCCCGTCGCGTTCTGTAGCGATCATAGTCGCTAGTCGTTTGCCGGCGGTCGAAATGATCGGCGGCGAATCCCGTCAGCGGCAAGAGGAGCAGCTGCGGCCCGAACTGCAGCGCCAGGACGATGCCGACCGCCGTCGCGTTGTGATGCGTGAGCTGCGCGAGCACGAGCCAATCTTGCGCCGTACGCTGCATCCACATTCCGACGTTCGACACGACGGCGCCGCACGACCAAACCGCGAAGTTGTAGATGCGAAGCGAACGGAACGCCCCGGCTGCCACGCCGCTCACCATGCGAACCTTTACCCGCGCGACGAATCCAGGAGCGCGATGATTTCCGCGGTCGTACCCGCTTCGCCGATGCGCGGAAAGATGCGTGAAATGCTATTCGCTTGCGCGTCGGAACTCATATCGGTCATCGCATCGAGCGCGAACGTCAGGTTGAAGCCGAGCTCGTAGGCATGACGCGCGGTCGACTCGACGCCGATGCTCGTAGCCACGCCGGCGAGCACGATCTGCGTGACGCCGTTGCCTTTGAGATAGCCTTCGAGGCCGGTATTCGTGAACGCGCCCCAGGTTCGCTTGGTCACGGTATGATCCGACGGTTGCGGATTGAGCTGCGGAACGATGTCGGCCCACCCCGCCGGCAATTCGCGCGGCGGTCGCTTCTCATCCGTGCGCCCCGGCGCCCCGGGTTCGACGGTGACGAGGACGACGGGCAATTTGTGGCGGCGGAAGGCCGCCGCGAGCGCGCTTGCGTGCTCGAGGATATTCTCGATCGGGTCGATCGTCGGAAATGCGACGATCCCGTTCTGTAAATCGATGATCACGAGAGCGGTCATGGGATCGAGGGCCGTTACTGGCATATGCTGATCTTTCGTCGATTCGGGCGACGCGCGGCGCGCGGGAATTAGAGGTAGAGGGCGAGACGTTCGAGCAGGGGCGCGGCGCAGAGCAGCTGCTCGAGTTCCGTGGCCGAGAAGTGCGCGGCGAGCGCACGCGCCATGAGTTCGGTGCGTTTCGTGCGGCCGGTGCGGACGAGCTGCAGCCCGGCTTCCGAGAGTGAAATCACGGACTGGCGGCCATCATCGGGATCGGGAGTCCGTTCGATGAGGCCGCGTGCCTCGAGCGCACCTAGGGTGGCGCTCATGGACTGCGGACTGATCTGCTCGTACTTCGCCAGCGCTGCCGACGTCGCCGGACCACCGCGCTCAAGTCGTTTGAGCGCCGACAACTCGGGCATGCTCACCTCGCCGTCGGACTTGAACCGGCGGGCGGTCCGGACCACGAGGCCGATGCTCGACATCAGGGCGTGAGCGACCTCGCCGGGATCCGGGCTTTCTGACATTCCGTAAGGCTATACTCATCAGTTTAGACTGTCAATATCCGGTCAGCCTCGTCCGGCACGCCCGCCAGTCGCCGCGAGCGGGCCGCCGGGAGTCGCAGGACGTCGCGCGCGGAACGAAACCGTTGACGCCGGCGCCGCGAAGACGGTGCGGCCACGACGAGGGCCCGGTCGACCGGTACCTCGAAGACTTTCGCTAACGATCGCTACGTGTGGCGAGAACCGCGCTTGCGCAGGGGGTACGAGGATGAACGTCTTGTTCGTTCACGGCTATAGCGAAACGTCGCTCGGCGCTTACTACGACTTCCCGGCGCGCCTCCAAGCCGCGATGCCCGGTATCGGTAATATCGTGCTCGCGGCGTTCAACTCGCTCGACGACACGGTGACCATCGACGATCTCGCCGACGCGATGGAGGCCCGCGTCACGGCGCTCGGACCCCAGTGGGTGCAGGGACAATGGGCGATTATCGCTCACTCGACCGGTGCGCTCATCACGCGACGCTGGCTGCTCAACCGTCTGGGCAATGCTCCGATTCCGACGCACTTGATCACCATGGCCGGGGCCAACCATGGCTCGACTTTGGCGCAGATGGGCAAGAGCGTGCTCGGCTACGTGCAGAAGCTCTTATTGAAGCTGTCGCCGACCGTCGGCGCCAACGTGCTCACCGATCTCGACTACGGCAGCGACTTTCTCTTGAAGCTCAGCGCCGATTGGATGGCGCGCTGGAACGACGGCAGCCTGAACGGACTCTGGGCGTTCAGCGCAGGTGGCGACTCCGTGGGACACGATCCGGCCCTGCAAGTGTTTTGGGAAACGCACGAGCCCGGTTCCGACAACACCGTCCGCATCTCGGGTGCGAATCTCAACTACACGTTACTTGAAGTGTCGCACGGTCCCGGGGGCGCGTCGGTGACGGCGGTCCGGCCGGCGCGTCCGATCCCGCACTTGGTGCTGCCCGGCTACTCGCACTTCGGCACCGACTCGGGCATCTTGGGCTGGGTCGATCCTGACGGCGATGCGTCGTGCGCGGCGGTCGTCGAGGCCCTAACCGTCGACAGCGCCGACTCATACGCGACGGTCGCCGCGAACTGGGCTGCGCGGACGGGCACGTGGGCGGATGCGAGCCAAACCGCCCACGCCGCCCCGGGCGGGCCGCCGAGCGCGGTGAACTCGACGGCCGTGCTGACGATTCGCGATGAAAGCGGCCGGTCGATCAACGACTGCGCGATCGTGATTCTCGACCAAACGGCGCTAGGCGGCCCGGGCAACGTGAACGATCCCCAGTTCGTTTCCCGCTTGATCGCATCGGCGAACAACGTTTCGAATTCGATCATGCCGCACTCCCCCATCCAAAACAACGTGGAGCAGGGGTCGTACTCCTTCTACTTCGATTTCAACGAGTTCGTAACCACGAGCCCACACTGGTTCTACGTTCAGGCAACGTTGCCGGGGCAACTGGTCACCTTCATTCCTCTGATCTTCACGCAGCCGCCCGAACTCCCGCACGCGATCTGGCCGAACGAGTTTACCTACGTGTCGTTGACGATGAAGCGCGATAACTTGGGAACGTACGCCGTTTACGGCTACGGGCCGTCGCTCAACCTGCCGGGCACGACGTGGATGCCCTTCCCGGCACCCGGGCGTATCTCACCCTAGCTCTCGATGAACGCCAGAAGATCGCCGTTGATCGTGTCCGCCTGCGTCGTCGGCATTCCGTGCGGAAAGCCAGGGTAGCTCTTCAGCGTCCCGTTCTTCAAGAGCTTCGCCGACAACGGGCCCGCGTCGGCGTAGGGAACGATCTGGTCGTCTTCGCCGTGCATGACGATCACGGGCATCGTGATCTTCTTGAGATCCTCGGTGAAATCGGTTTGAGAGAACGCGACGATCCCGTCGTAGTGCGCCTTGGCACCACCCATCATTCCCTGGCGCCACCAGTTCTGGATGATCGCCTCTGAGGATTTTACGCCCGGGCGGTTGAACCCGTAGAACGGTCCCGCCGGCAGGTCGCGGTAAAATTCCGATCGATTCGCCGCTAATTGGGCTTGTAGTCCGTCGAACACTTCCTTCGGAAGCCCGCCCGGATTCGCGGCGGTCTTGACCATTAGCGGAGGCACGGCGCTGATCAACGCCGCCTTCGCGACGCGGCTTTCACCGTGGCGGGCCAGATAGCGCGTTACTTCACCTCCGCCCGTCGAATGGCCGACGTGAATTGCGTCGTGCAAATCGAGGTGCTCGGTGAGGGCCGCGAGGTCGTCCGCATAGTGATCCATATCGTGACCGTCGCTCGTTTGGGTCGACCGGCCGTGGCCGCGACGGTCGTGGGCGACTACGCGATAGCCGTGGCTGAGAAAGAACAGCATTTGCCCATCCCAGTCATCCGCCGACAACGGCCATCCGTGACTGAACACGATGGGCTGACCGCTGCCCCAGTCCTTGTAAAAGATCTCGACGCCGTCCTTCGTCGTGATGACGGGCATAGCAATCGCTCCTCGTTCGATTTCAGGCGTGTACTGGGAAATTCAGACCTACGCTCCACGCGCGCTCGGCACCTTCGTCGCCGGTGACCGAACGCACCGAAGCCGTCGCTGCGCCGATTGCCGGCGAACTCATGAGACGATCGACGCCGTTGACGCGTCGGACCTATGACATCCGAACGGCGTTCAAAAGCCGGCGACGTCGACGATGGCTTTTGCAAAGGCTTCGGGTGCTTCCTGAGGCAGGTTGTGCCCGACGCCGCCGCTGATCACGCGGTGCTCGTACTTGCCCGAAAATCTTGCGCGGTATGCGGCAGCAGGCGCGTGCGGCGCGCCGTTGGCATCGCCTTCCATCGTAATCGACGGAACTGCAATAACGGGGCCGGCCGCGAGCCGCGCCTCGAGGTCGTCGTACTGCCGTTCTCCGTCGGCCAGGCCGAGGCGCCAGCGATAGTTATGGATGACGATGGCCACGTAGTCCGGATTTTCGAACGATGCCGCCGTGCGGTCGAACGTGGCGTCGTCGAAATCCCACTTGGGCGACGCAATCCGCCAGATGAGTTTTCCAAAATCGTGCCGATACTTGTCGTAGCCGAGCGCACCTCGGTCCGTCGAGAAGTAAAATTGGTACCACCACTGGTACTCGGCTGCCGGCGGCAACGGCTGCTTGTTGGCCTCGCGGCTTCCGAGTAAATAACCGCTGACCGAAACGAGGGCCTTGCAGCGCTGTGGCCAGTTCGCGGCGATGATGTCCGCGGTACGCCCACCCCAGTCGTATCCGCCAAAGATCGCCTTGTCGATTTTGAGCGAGTCCATGAAGGCGATCACATCGAGTGCTACCGCACCCTGCTGACCGTTGCGGAGCGTCGCGCTCGAGAGAAACGTCGTGGTGCCGCAGCCTCGCACGTAGGGAACGAGCACGCGATAGCCTTGGGCGGCCAATAGCGGCGCGACATCGACGTAGCTGTGGATGTCGTAGGGCCAGCCGTGCAGGAGGATGACGACGGGACCCTCGACCGGGCCCGCCTCAGCGTAACCGACGTTCAGGACACCGGCATCGACCTGTTTCAACGACCCGAACGTCGCGTTGGAGGCCGGCTTCGCGGGCGTCATTGGGGTAGGCTGTGCGTCCAACGAACCGATCATGGCGAGCTGAGCGCCGGCAACGCTCAGGGCTGACGCGGTCAGGAAATGACGGCGGTGCGGATTGCTTTCTCGCATTGAGTCCTCCGAAGGCGCTTATCAGGCCCCGACTTCACCGGGCCCGGTCGCGAAAGACACGTGCTCGACCCTTATTTCAGACCGGACTCCGCGGGACCCGCAAATGGGGCGAGAGTCGCGATAAGAATACTTGTTCCGAGGACTTACGTATTCCGAGGACTACGTATCCGAGGCCTTTACGTATTCCGAGCGTTTCCTGTGGTTCGGACGACGTTACAGGAACCGGGACGTCGTCGGTCGTCTGGTACGTGTATGCCGTGGATCCAATCCGTTCACTTCACGTTCGCTCCCGAAGACGCCGAGCGCGTCGTCGAGATCTTCAAGGAACTGCGAACCCTCTCGCAGGCCGAGGCCGGCGTCGTGGGCTTCGAGGTCGCGCGGAGCAAGGACAAACCGAACGTCTTCTTGTTGTGGGAAGTTTACCGCGACGAAGCCGCCCTCAAAGCGCACATGGAGACCGAGCATTTCCGGCGCCTCGTAATCGGCGCGATTCGTCCGCTCGCCAAGGAACGGCTGGCCGAGACGGTGTTCCCGCTCGACTGATTCAACTCAAACGCACGAGCACCACCGCGCGATCTGCACGAAATCGCGTCCTTTGCGGCGCTCGACTCTCAACGTTGCCGCAACGCTGTGCGCCGTGTCTGATCCAGACTCGGCGCATGCGTCGAGGGGCAGGAGCGCCCCGCGCATCGTCGGACTAGTCTGCAGTCTCGCCGTCTACGCTGCCGAGGTCTCGACTTGTCGAACGCCGTGCGGTCCGCCCGTCTGCTTCTGCTCCTGCTCGTGCCGCTTGCCGGATGTTCCGGTGTGCCCGGCGCCGGCGCGCCCGGCGTCGCCACGCCGAGCGTCGCGGCCCCCATGATGTCAGTCGCGGAGACCGGCGCGGCCCCGACCGTCCAAGCGCCGGGACCAAGCCCGGCGCTCTTCGAGGCGCCCTACTACACGTGCTTGCGGAAGTTTTACGTCGCGACCAACGGTAACGACGCAAACCCCGGCACGAGCCCCAGCGCCCCGTGGCTGACGTTGCAGCACGCCAACGATACCGGCCGGATCGCCGGTGATTGCGTGATCGCCGCCGCGGGCACGTACGCCCACGGCGTGGTCATCACGCACGGCGGCAATCACGCGTCGAGTACCGGCTACGTCGTCTACCGCTGCGCGCAAATGGACGCGTGCACCGTGACCGACACCTCCGCCCAGGGGCAGAACGGCTCGTTCGTGTGGGACACCACGAAGCAGCCGATGCCCGGGAGCTACGTCATCATCGACGGCTTCACGATGGACGCGGCGCGGGAGACGCTCTACGGTCAGGGCATCGAGCTCTGGGACGGTAACGAGAGCGGGCCGAACGCGCCGCGCTCGGTCCACCACGTGTGGATCCTCAACTCGCTGATCTCGCACTACGGGCAGTCCGGCGTTCAAATGAACGACGGCGAGTATTTCTACGTCGTGCACGACGCGATCTTCGATAACGCCCGTGCCGGCTGCTCGGCCCAGGGCTCGGGCGTCTCGTTCGTCGTGCTCAAGGCTTTTCCCAACTACGTGCGCACGCCGGACGACGCGAGCAACAAGATCCTCGGGAACATCGGCGCCTTCAACAACGCGATCGCCTGGAACGTGACCTTCGACAACGCAACGACGTCCTGCGGCACGCCCGCGAACCCGTACGATACCGACGGCAACAACATCATCATCGACACGCTCGACAACGCGGGCAGCACGAACGTCGTCTATCCCGGTTCCGTCTTGATCGCTTTCAACGTCACCTTCAACGCGGGCGGCCGCGGCATCCACATCTTCAATTCCGAAAACGTCACGGTAGCCAATAATAGTTGCTACAACAGCGCGCTCGATCCCGCCGACAACGGAACCTACCGGCCCTGCATCGGCGATCTCAACGGCTACAACGACACCTTCATCAATAACATCGCCTACGGGATTCCGGTCGATCCGGCAGATTCGGCGCAGTGCACGGTCAACTACGGCACCGGGACGCAAGGCAGTTGCCTCGAATACGATTCAGCCTTTACCGGAGGCCTCGTTCCCGGGAAGAAGGCCGACGCGTTCGCGCACAACATCAGCGACTGCGCGTCCGTCCCGGCCGGCGGTTGCGCGCCCATGTTCAACGGCGACGCGTTCTCGTGCACCGCGAACAAATGTAACGTCGATCCGAAGTGGCGCGACGCCGGTTCCACGTCGCCCGGCACGGAGAAACTCCAGCCCGTCGGAGCCAACTTCGCGCTTGCGGCCGGCAGCCCGGCGATCGGTAGCGGCCTTACGGAATCCTATCTGCCATCGCAATCCGTCGATGCGGGCGCGTGTTATCACACGATCGACGTTTGCCCCTACCCTCTCTGGCGACCCTGACGGACTTTCGAGTGCGGTGCCGCTGAGGCCCCAATCGGCTCCGCAGCATGCGCGCTGTGCCGAGAACGGACGCCTCCCCACCTTTTGACCACGGCTGCCGGCGCTCGCCCGCGTCCTAACCTGCGGAGTCCCTTTTCTACCAGATATGGGTCTTTAGCCCCCTGCGAGCCGAACGCGGATTGTCTATGCTCGGTCGTATATAGGTAATAAGAGCGCCAGCTTGCTTACAGTTCGGCCGCACGTTCGGATAAGGGTTTTTCGTTGCAATCAAAGGTTTCACGCGGGCTTTGGGCCGCGCTCGCAGCGGCAGTCCTGGCAGGCTGCGGCGGCGGCGCGCACGATTTGTCTCTCCCGGTTACGCAAAGCAATCCCGCGGCGCTCTCGAGTAATCCCTCGGCGCTCACCGCGGCCCAGATGGATGCGCTCTATCCGAAGTCGCAATCGCCGGCTTCGTTCAAAGCGGCGGCGCTGCCGCGGACCGCGATCCTCCCGCCCAGCGCGATGAAAAAGATTCCGGGCGCCGTGACGCCGCAGGCGGTTGGCCCGTTGAATTGGTCGCAAGTCACTGGAGAGTCGAGCCAGGTCGCGGTTTCATCCGACGGTTCGGTCTGGGCGCTCTCAGACCAGCCCACCGGCAGCGTCAACAAGAACATCTGGCACTTCGCGAACAATGCGTGGACCAACGTCAGCGGCGAGGCTTCGAGCATCGCCGTCGGTCCGACCGGCACCCTGTACATCGTCAACGCGACCACGAACGGCGTCTATTCATCGACGAACGGTGGCTCGAGCTGGACGTATCTCGGCGGCGGCGCGCGAAGCGTGACCGCCGGCGCGGACGGATCGGTGTACATTCTCTCGAGTACCAACGTCGTGAACGGCAACTCGGCGGTTTGGGAATACAAGGGCGGAACGTGGACGCAGCAACCGGGTTCGGGCTCGCTGCTTCAGAAATCGTACGACCCCATCACCTACACGGTCGCGGGCGTCGGCAAAGTGGTGCCCAACGGTTACTTTCTATTAAATTCAGCCGGCGTGACGTACTATTACTCACCGGGTGTCGGATACGTCCAGTTTCCGGGCACCGCAAGCGGCGTCGCAACCGTTCCCGGCGGGTTCTTCAAATTGGATTATCCGGCGTCGGCCGGCGGTGAAGGCCTGGCCTACTTCGACTACGCCTCCGCGACGCTGACGGCGGAATCGGGAGCCGGCGTGAGCCTGGCGTTGGGCCCTGGGAGCGACGGCGCGGGTTTGCAACTGTATGTCGTGAACTCGGCCGATATTCTCTGGACGACGGCGGTCCCCGACACGGCGATCGCTCCCGACCCGGCCTTCAACGATTACACGACCTTCGGCTACGACAATCAGCGCGACGTCTACAATCCCAACTCCACGGCCATCACGCCGGCGACGTTCGCGAAGCTGCACCTCGCGTGGCAGGCGGCTCTCGACGGCGGCGCGGATTTTTCGACCCAGACCCAGCCGATTCTCGCGACGGAAATCAGCGGCCATTACGGGGTGCTCTTAGTCGGCGGCAGCAGCGGTAACGTGTACGCTTACGACGCAACGAGCGGTGCGCTCATATGGACGAAGAACTTCGGACAAGAATCGTACCACTGCGGGCCAACCTACACCGGCATCCTCGGGATCGGCGGATCGGCCGCGTACGATCCCGCCACGCGCTCGCTCTACATCGTCGGCAACTCGAACGCGTCCGTCGGCGCGTACGCGAAAAACACGCTTTACCATCTCGATGCCGCGACCGGAGCGACGCTGGGTTCCGTCGTGTTTACGCCGAACCCCGCGGGCTCGACGGAACTGGACTTCGGCCACACGTCGGTCACGCTCTCCGGCGGGACCGCATACGTGGGCACGGGTTCGTTCTGCGACATCTCCTCGTGGCGCGGCCGCGTCGTCGCGATCAACGTGCCCTCGATGACGATCGCGAACACCTTCTTCACGTTATGGGATCCGACGAACGCACGCGGCCAGGGCGCGCAACCCTGGGGCGGCGGCGGCGTCTGGGGTTGGGGCGGCGTCTCGCTCGATCCGGCCGGCAACGTGCTGACCGCGGTCGGTAACGGCGATGCCGGCGGAAACTTCGGCACGATCGCAGCCCCGTTCGTGCAGATGCCGACCGAACACAGCGGCTATGCGGAGTCCGTGCTCGAGCTCAGCAGCAACCTCTCGAAGGTGATCGCGAGCAATCATCCGACTCCGCTGAGTGTCTACGCGAGTGCCGAAGACGTCGACGTGCAAGGAACGCCGTTGGTATTCACGCCGAGCGGCTGCCCCACGATGGTGGCGGGGCAAGATAAAGCCGGCGAGCTTACGATGTACGAAGAAAGCAGCCTCAGCGCCGGCCCGATCAAACAATTCCAAATGGGCCCGAGCAGCGCGACGGACTACTTCATCGGCGAGCCCGCCTACTCGCCCGTAACGGGACTCGTCTACTCCGACGTCGCGGCGAGTGCGGCACCGTCGCTCTTCTCGCCCGGCATGGTCGCCGTCAATCCCGGCTGCGGCAAACCCGCGATCACGTGGCAGGCGGCCTTCGGCTCGAGTGCTGCTGCGCCGCGCTCAGTCCCGGCCGTGAGCGCCGGCGGCGTCGTGTTCGCCGGAGCCGGCGCCAACGTCTGGGCGCTCAATGCCACGACCGGCGCCATCCTCAACGGCGGACAGCCGTTCCTGCAAACGGGCGGCTCGATGCGGATGCCGGCGACGATCGACGGAAACTGGGTTTTCATACTCGACAACAACGGCAATCTCTACGGCCTCACGACCGATCCCCGCGTAGCGACGATCAAAGCCGCTTACCGCGCGCCTACCGCGCGGCAGCAAGCCCGCTGGGTGGAAAAGGGTCACGATTAGGCGCCGGGCTCCGGCGCCGCTAGCGGCACGCAGCCGTCACGAAAATTGGAACTCGCGGTTGAAGGACGTTATCACGCCGCCCTCCGGCGCGAGCACCTCGACATCGATCGAGTGGGTTCTCTGGTCCATGTCCGCGCTCGGCCAACTGCAAGCGAAGCCCGGATTGGCGCGTCCACAGTTCGGATAGGCTGCCAAGACATCGGGCCGGAAGCGATTGATCCCGGTCTCGGCTACCAGTCGACCATTAGCAAAGATGCGCAGCCGATGGGCGGCCGGCTCAGCGGCGATTAGCCACCCGTGTAGATACATCCCACCACCTTCGATTAAGTTTAGTTCGTCAAGCATGAAAGTCACACCGGCATCCGCCGTTTGCGCGGGCCAAGCCGATCCCCCCGACGGGATGGATTTGCGAACGAATCGGGATCGCAGCGGCGTAGCTTCGATCGCGACCTTGTCCCAAACGATCGGAAGCTGGTGGGCGTTCGCGCTGTCAAACCGGAGCGACTTGAAGCGGCTATGCGTAACGATGAAGAGCAACATGTCGACACCGATGTCCGCCGCTATCTCTTGCGCTTCCAGTAGCTCGTCGTCGGAGTCGTTGAATTCGAATAGAATATACTTCCACGTTATCTGCTGCCGACGGCCACCGACGGACCTTGGAACGTCGCGCATGAATTGCAGGACCTTGCCGAGATCGCCAAGGACGCGGTACTTGCTGTAACTTTCTTGCCGAGCGCCGTCGCACGATACCACGAATTCATCGATCGCCGCCGTCAAGTCCGCTTTCGTGAGATCGAAGTTCCCATTCGTGATCAAGCGCTGACGAGTCTCCGGGAAGATCTCGCGGCCGAGGTCCACGAATCTATGAAGATCGGCATGGGTCATGGGCTCGCCTTGGCCACAGTACTCGATTTCGCGGAGCGCGTAGCCCTCCGTGCGCAGACTCCGAAGCATCGCTTCAAAGACGTCCAGGGTCATCCTGAACGGCTTTTGCCGCTTCAACAGTTGCTGCGGCTGACTACAGCAGGGACACTTCAGGTTGCACGCGAGGCTCGGCTCGACCTGAAGTCTCCAGACGTACTTTTCCGCGAGGCTGTCGGAGAACGCCTCATGCGGGCGAAAAAATGCGCAGCGTTCGCAGAACCCCGGCCATGGCGGCCTTCCATCCTGAAGGCTGCTTCGGATCGCGTTATAGAACGGACCGTTGATGATGCTCTCGACGGACCAGTCGCGTTGGCCCGCGTTGACGCGACCGAGAAGGACGTCTTCCCCGACGTCGTCCTGACACGGGACATCACCGCTGCTTCGCATGTAGAGCGTGCTTAGAACACAACAATTCATAGCGAGAGTTGCTTTCGCTGCCTCTCTTTTCTTACCTTTCCGCGCGTAGTAAGTTCGCGTCAGTGCGCGTCTTGCCGCTCGCGGGCCTGCGCTCCCCGCTCGAGGCTGCTGGTATAAGTCGATTTAGCGTTTCTTGAGCTCCTCGAGTTCCTCGAGCGTGCGTGGCCAATCACCTTTGAGCAACGCCGATAAGCTACGGTCGGCGAGCACGGTGCCGTTCGTCTGACAACGCGCGCAATAGTTGGTTTCGTTGTCCGCGTAGCGAATGCGTTGCACGGGTTCGCCGCAGACGGGACACGGCTGGCCATAACGCCCGTGGACGGCCATCTCCTTGCGAAACGCGGTCACCCGTTCGGGGAATCCGTCCTTCGCTTCCGCGATGAGCCGCTCGCTCCAGGTCTGCAGCGTGGACCGCGTCGCGGCATATAAGCGCTCCCATTGTGCCGCGGTCAGCTTCGCGGTCAGCGCGATCGGCGAGAGCCCGGCGGCGTGCAGGATTTCATCGGAATAGGCGTTCCCGATTCCGCTAACGATGCGCGGATCGGTGAGGGCGCGTTTGAGCGTCCGGTTCTCGGCGCGAAGCGCCTCGCGGAAGGCGTCGACGTCGCTCGAAAAGACGTCGATCCCGCCGGGATCGATCGCCTCGAGCGCGTCCCAGTTGAGCACGTGAAGCGACGCGCGGCGTTTGGTGCCCGCCTCCGTCAGCACGAGGGAGCCATCCGGAAAGTCGAGGCTCGCGAGGTCCCGGCGGCCGGCGAGCTTCACGCCGGCCGGCCGCCAATGCAGCCGCCCGGCGATCATCAAGTGCAGCACGAGCCACAGGCCTCCCTCGAAACCAAACGCGATGCGCTTGCCGATGCGGCGCACCTCGCGAACGACGCGGCCCTCGAGGCTCGCGAGCGGAGGATCGACCGTGCGCAACAACGAGACGCTTCCCAGGCGCACGCGTTCGAGACGCTTCCCGACGACGCGGGGTTCGAGCGCGCTGACGTACGCGACGATGTCTGGAAGCTCGGGCATCGTGCCCGGATTCTGTCCCCACCCGCCTACGTGCCTTCGGCCCGGCTGACGCAAGGACGAAACCTGGGTATCATTCGATGTGAAAGGTGGGCAGAACGTGATGGAGAGAGACCGCGCCGGTGAACCGTTTCAGGACGACTTCACGGAAAATCGCGGCCCGAACGCTTCGGAACGAGAGGAGGCCGCCGAACGCGAGGCCCTGGACCCGGACGTCGATTCGCAAGCGGGAGACCGGGCGATGGAGGACGATACCTTCGGATTGAATGATTCGAAGCCGTAGTATCAGAGTTCTCGCCTGCGCCTTATCGGCGGCGGCTGCGCCGTTGCCGGCCTCGGCGCTGGGGTTCACGCCGCCGGTCTCGGTTCAGAAGTGTTCCGTCGACGGCCGCGACCCCGCCCCGATCCAGGCATTCGCGCCCAACCCGTGGTTTTCGGGCTACGTGCGTTTGAGCTTCGTGAACAACACGCCCGTCACGGCGACCAACATCGACCTGGCGATCAGCTACGACGGCGAGGTCGAGGACCTCGATTCCGTCGGCACGTTCGCCCCCGGCGCGCGCATCGAGCGCTGGGTTTCGCTCGCGCCGTTCGTCTGGCCGGACGACGTGACGTGCAGCGTCGTACGAATCGATTTCAGCGACGGCACAAGTTGGAAGCGAGGCTCGCCGGGCCACGGGACGGCGCCCGCGCGTTAACTCGTCCCGGCCGCGTGGACTCGTGGTTCGGCGCCGAGCCAGGCGAAGAACGAGTCGCACATCGCGCTCGCGCGGTCGCGCAGCGAGCGCAGGCGCGCCGGCGCAACGGGCACGGCGTCTTGCGCGAGAGCTTCCAGGTCGCCGGCCGTCTCGATGCGTCGCACGAACGGCACGCCGAGGTCCGCCACGGCACCGTCGAGCTTCTCGTTTCGGGCGATGATGCCTACGCGGGATCCGCGCCACGCCGCGATCAACGAGCCGTGATACCGTGACGACAGCACGACTTCCGGCGCGCCGAAGGTCGCCAAGAACTCGTCGATCGTATCGCTGCCGTAGTCGAGCGGCATCAATGCGACCTTGGCTTGTACCCATTCCGAAAGCGCCGCGTAATTCCAGCGCTCGGTGGCCGCGAAACAACGCCCTTCCTGAAGCAGCCAGCGCGTGGCCGGCGCGGACGGGCGCGCGAGGAACCGGTCCACGGCCAGCATGTCGACGATTCCCGCATGCTCCAGTCCGAGCAGCAGACCGAAGGCCCCGACCTCGAGCTCGCATTTCGCGCAATCGGCCAGGCTGACGTGTGCGAGATCGCCGCCCGCAACGACGATGGCCGCGGTCGCCACTGCGGAAATCAGCTCGGCGCTGCGTGCGTCTCGCGTCCAAATCCGTTCGGCATCGGCGATGACGCGCCGGGCGCGCGGATCGCGCACCGAATCGGGCGATTCGCACCCGGAGCCCAGAAAGACCATCGGTTTGCCGAAACGCCGGCATAATTCGCGGTCGCACTCGAGCGCATCGAGCATGTACGGGCCGCTCTCCAATTGGAAAGGCGTACAGCCCAGGCCGAGCCAGACGTCAGCCGACCCGATCGCCGCCGCGCGTTCCCCCTCGCGGTCGGTCAACCAACGAATGCTTGGAAAACGCTTCCGTTGGCTTTGGACGTCGTGCGGGGTGGAGCCCACGACCGTGGCCCCCTTCGCCGAGCACTCGAGCCGCCGCAGGAAACCGTCGAGCATCAAATCGTCGCCGAAGTTCCCGGCTCCGAAGTAATTGAGACCGATGAAGATGCTCGGCGTCATCGCGCCCCGACGACGACCGTTCCACGCGTTCCATTCGTGTGCTCGAGATCGTCAAACCAGGCGACTCCCTCTTGCAGCAGCGTTACCGCAAGCGTGTATGCCCCGGGAACGTGCGGCGCCACTATTCGCAGCGACGCGTCCAGGGCGACGCGCGGCGGAAGCGGACGCGGCAGCGGCGTGTGGATCCACTCGCCGGCATCGACCGGCTCGCCCGCTGGATCGAACCAGCGATAACAGAACTGAATCGGATTCGGCGGCGCGGATACAAAGATCGCATCTCCCAGGTTCGTGACCCGGCATGGGAGCACGAATACCTCGTCGACCGTGCGCGCGGCCGGAATGTCCGCGACGAGCGAGGCCCGCAGCGATGTAGCGGGCAGCGGCTCGCCGAGCGCCCACAGCCGGCGCGGCGACACGCCGACCGAAGCGAACATCGCGAGTTGATCTTGCTCTTCGACCCGGGTGGCGTTCGTCCGGAAACCGATCGCGGCGCCTGCGACCAAGGAGTCCGGGACCAGCAACACGTCGTAAACTTCGGCTGCGTCGACTTGATAGCGGTCGACGAGCGACCAATCCCGGCGGTCCAGAATCGAAATCCACGAGGACTGCCGGGCGTCGCGCGCCGCATGATGGTTCGCACTCTCGCCGACGTACAGATAGCTTTCGTCGAAGGCCAAACCGCGCGTGTATCCGTCGAAGTTGCGCCGCATCAGCGGCGATCCGTGCGCGTCGTAGGCGGCTAACTCGTGCAGCGCCGAGTTACAAACGAGCCAGGCGCCGTCCATGTACCGCGGCGAGTGCGGTTGGGTCAAGTTCTTCAGCACGACGCGCTCCGAAGGCACGTGAATCAGAACGCCGCTGGGCGCTTGCGGCTCGCGCGACCATTCACGGTGGCGTTCGAACCGGCCGAACGCCGATGCGTACAACTCGCCCTCCACTTCGACCGCGCAATTGAGGTGCCACGAATCGTCCGGCACGGCGGCCCGCCAGAGCGTCGTTTTCACGCCATCGGCGCCGATTGAATAGATCGCGTTCTCCGTCGACGAGACGATGAGGACGTCCGCGGCGCGCGGCAATACGTCGTGGGCATCGCCGATCCCGTCCAGCCGGTCGAAGCGGCGCACGCCAAAGCGATCGTACACCAGGAGGTCGCTGGCCGGCCGCGCGTGCTCGACGCACGCCATCACCCGGTAGAGCCGTTCGTCACGAAGCGCCAAGCCGTGGGTCCGCAGGCGGTCGATCGTCGCCACCCCGCCCGTGTCGAGCACGAATAAGCCGCCACCTGCGCTATTGCCCGAGATGAGCAAGGAGCGCGAGCCCATCCCCTCTCCGGTCAAGGCTTTCGCCAGGGCCGGCTCTCCTCGAGAACGCTGTAAATTCCGTCCGCCGCGGCGCGCCGGCCGGCAGCGGATTCGTGCGCTTCGTCCGCCGGCCAGAGTTGCTTCACGTCGCCGCTCGCGTCGATCGCCGCGAATCGATCGAGCCAGCTATAGACCGGTACGGGCTTCGCGAACGGCGTGAACGTGTCGACGATCTTCGCAGATGCGGTAACGATCTGCGAACGCACGGCGGACCCGCTCTGGTCGCCCCGGACCTCCCTCGCAACGATGCCGTCCACGAATGAAGCGCCGGCATACTCCGGGTAAACGAAAACGAGTAACTTCGTACGATCGCCGAGTTGCCGCTGCAGCTTAGCGATTGCGATGCCCGCCGCTTCGGTGCCGGCGTGCCCGTCGATCGGTTCGTCACGTCCGAGAAAGTACGCCTGATTGCCGAAGATGATCAAATCGAAAGCACCCGGCGGGACGTACTCGCTTACGAAGTCCTCTTGCAGTCCGATGTTCGCCGAGTCGATGCGGACCGTCTCCACTTCAACTTCGTGCGACAGCCCGAGTTTCGAGCGCGTCGCATTGAGATCGCTCTCCAGGATTCCCGGAATCGATTGCTCCCAAGACGTGCCGAAGAAGTTATAGGACGCGCCGACGTACAGCACCCGATACTTCGCGTTCGTCCGTTGTAGCGCGTCGAGATTCGAGAGGGAAATCGAACGCCTCGTCTGAGGCATTCTCAGCTCGCGGATCTTGCGGTTTCCCGTGTCGGCGACGGCTACGCTATCTCGGTACACCGCCAAACCCAGCGGGTCGTAAAAGCGCGCCGACTGGTAGTCTCCATCGACGTCGCCGGCAGTTTGGCTCGGATCGTCCGACGCCGCGCCTACGACGATCGGGCCGTCAACGTGCGAGACGAACGGCGGCTCCGGCATGCTGTAGACCCGAATCGAACTGGATTTGAGGTCGGTCGCCAAGAACTGATCGTCGCCGATCGGTGCCAGACCGTAGAGGAGACGCAGACTGTCGCCGCCGCCTTCCGCATTGTTGTCATCGTAGAGCGAGATCGTTTTCTGCACGGGGTGCACGACGGCGAACCTGCCGTCGAGATCGTCGACGTAGAGCGTGACGTGGGGCGCCCGTCCAAACGCCGAAATGCCGACCAGACGTTGCTTCCCGAGCGATTCCTTCGCGACCGTCTCCACGGCGCCGTCTTTCGCCACGCGCCGGATGCCGGCGCCGAAATCGGCGACGTAGAGCACGCCGTCGCCGTCGAAAGCGAGGCCGTGCGGATAGGCAAACGCCGCTACCTTTACCGCTCCGTCAGCTGCCGTCTTGCGATCGGGCGAACCCGCCACCGTCGTCACCACACCGCGCGATATCCGCCGGATGCAATGGTTGGCGGAATCCGCCACGTAGACGTCGCCGGAGGGCGACACCGCGAGCGCGATGGGATCGTCGAACCGCGCCTCGAGAGCCGGGCCGTCCAGGTAGCCGCCGGCGACGTGCAGACCCAGGCTATCGAGCGGCCCGGACCCGGCGATCGTTTGCACCGCGCCGTTCTCGATCTTCTTGATCCGCTGCGCGGCCTCGTCGGCAACGTAGAGTTCGCCGCGAGGTCCGTAGGCGACGGCCACCGGCATCAAGAACGACGCGCGCGCCGCCGGACCGTCGTCGATTCCCAGCTTGCCGCTGCCCGCAAGCGTCCAAACCGGCGCGCCGGTATCGGGGAGCGAACTGGCGGAACTCGTCGCACTTGTGGATGCGAAAGCGATCAAGCAGAGGAGGCGCGCGAACCGGTATCTCACGATTGGGCGAACCGGTAGCAGACGACGAGGTTGACCGTATCGATCGGCACGGGCAGCGGAAAATGCCGGCGCGACAGCAGTTTAAAGCGGTCGGCCAACAGCGGTTTGATCTCGGCGAGCGTGCTCACGTGCTGGTTGCGAATGATCGGGGCATACTCCATTCCGAACGTCCTTTCGAAAAGCGGCTCCGCCGAGAGTTTGCGGGCAAATCCGTACGCGAATCCGCCCTCGCAGGGAAGGACGACGTCGAAAAACCCACCCGGTTTGAGAATCCGGCCGATCTCGCCGAGCGCGCGGGGCAGATCGTGGATACGTTCGAGCACGTGGATCGCGACGACCCGGTCGAAATATCCGGTTTCGAACGGTTGCCGTTCCTCGATATTGCCGCAGATCACCCGGTCGCGGGCCAGCTTCGTCCGCAGCACGTCGCAATAGTCGTCGCGCATTTCCAGCACGTGGTAATCTTGGTTTCGAAGATCCTCGAACGGCAGATGACCTCCGATGCCCGCGCCGACCTCCAATGTTTTCGAGCCGGACGGAACTCGCAGATTAGCCGGATAGCCCTGATCGAATTTCGCAAGCAGCGAATATTTCGAGGGTAGCTGCTCTTCCCAAAGCCGCACGAACTGCGCGCGCGCGCGTTGCTGCTCTCCACTGAGGTCCGGCGGCTTTTTCGGCCACGTCGAGGCGGTTCTCATAGACGCACCCCTGGTTCGATGGCGCCTAACTATTGTTAGGCAACGAGACCGATTTCACGCGAGCGTCCAATTGCCTTCGGTCCAAACGCTCGATTAGCTAATCAGATGGCAAGTGAGCGGGCAACCGGAGGCCTTAACGGACGAAAGGCATTCCGGCTACGAATCGTTGACTGTAGTCGCTTATGACAGCGAGCGCTTCATACACCAGCCGCGACCACGCGCTGCGCGAGCACGACCGGTACGCGCATGCGAAGTACAAGGCGACGATGCGCTGGATCCTGCCGTACGTGCGACCGGGGGCCGTGCTGTACAACATCGGTGCCGGTCACGGCGATTTCAATCATTTGGCCACGCACGCAGGCTTACGGGTGGTCGGCTGCGAGCCCGACGACGACGCATTCCGCAAAGCCGCTGCCTCCATGCCCGAATCGAACTGCGAACTCCTACACGTCGGCATCGAAGGATTCGCGCAAGCGCGCGCGCCGGCCGACTTCGTCGTCATGCACGACGTGCTGGAACACATTAGCGACGATGCCGCGGCAGCCCGCGCCATGAGCCGGTTGCTCAAACCGGGCGGCCGGGCGATCGTTAGCGTGCCCGCGTTGAGCGCACTCTTCGGTCTGCATGACGAGGAACTCGGCCACATGCGCCGCTACTCGAAGCGGAACTTGCGCCAGACGCTCGAGCCCTTCTTTAATATACGGCGCTTGCGCTACTTCGGGATGGTCAGCATCCCGATCGTCGCTTACTATTCCGTGTGGAAGCGCCGCCCGTATCCCCCGGTCGGAGCCTCCGAAGCCCCCCTCTCCCGAGCCTATGGGATGGTCTGCGACGTCGAATCCTATCTGAACGAACCGCTCGGGACCGCGATCCTCGCCGAACTGACGCTTCGCGAGTAAGCGGTGTCAGCCTGACGGCTCGCGAGTAAGGTATTAGAGCCGCACGACTTGGGCCGTGCGGGCTGAGGCGTAGAGCGCCTCGAGCATTTCCATGACCGCGATCCCCTCTTCGGGGCCGCCGTCGTAGAACGCCGCTTGCTCGATCGCCCTGACAAAATCGAACCACTCCCGTTTCCACGAGTCGTCCGGTCCGTCGAAGGTGAGCGTCTCGAGCGACGGCGCGCCGCCCTCCAGCGCGCGGCGATGAATCTGAAGCGTCTCGGTGCCGTAGCTACGCCCGAGCCCCTCGGCGATCAAGGTACCGTTCGTGCAGAATAGCTCGAGAGAGAACAGGTTTTTCCATTGCGTCCAGCTCGTGTGTACCGAAGCGATGGCGCCGCGCGGGAAGCGCAGCAGGGCGAAGCCGTTGTCTTCAAGGGGGCCGATCGGCCATGCCGCGGTTTGCGTCATGGCGAACGCTTCGGTCGGGCGGCCCGCAAACCAATTCAGGAGATCCAGCGCGTGGACGCCCTGGTCGGTGAGTTCGCCGCCGCCGGCGAGATCGAGGTTTCCGCGCCATTCATTTTCATATCCGGGCCGCCCGCCGTGACCGTAACGGATGCGCGCGTTGATCAGCGTTCCCAGTTCACCGGCGGCGTAGCGCTCCCAGGCACCGCGGATGGCCGGATGGTAGCGATGATTGAAGCCGACCTTTACGAGCCGCCCCGATTCGCTCGCCGCGCGCGCGATGCTGCGAGCTTCCTCGACGTTGCGGCCCATCGGTTTCTCGAGGAGCACGTGCTTACCGCTACGCAGCGCCGCGCATGCGATCTCCCGCAAGTAACCGTTCGGAGTCGAAACGATCGCGACGTCGATCGCGGGATCGGCGACCAAGGCTTGCCACGAGCGGGCTGCGCCGCACGCGAACTCGGCCGCGACCGCATTCGCCGCGGCCGCGTCGATGTCGGCAACACTCGTCAGGACGGTCGCCGGATGGTGCGCAACCTCGCGGGCTCGCCTTTTCCCGATCGCGCCGCACCCGACGAGACCGACCTTCAGCTGCTGCATCGCCGGCGCGGGCCCCGCTTCATTGCCAATCGTGGCCTCGCTCTTTGGGAACGATCCGCCGTAGCGTGTAAATATCGGACCCCGAGAGCGTTTCGCTCAGCTCGGGCAAACGCTCCCACGGATCCCAGACGGCGCTGATCAATCGCCCGGTGATTCCGTCGCTACGCCGGCCTGCTAAAAAGGTACACAGACTCGCGCCTCGCTCGAGCGCGGTCCCGCCCGATTCCCGTTGGGCGACGGCTTGCGCGAAAAACGCCGGGCCGACGAGCTGGGGGCCGGCCGCCAGCACCTCGTCGAGCAACCGCGTATTGAGGGCGCCGGGCGCGACCATGTTGACGTCGATGCCGTAGGGTTTCCATTCCTCGGCTAACGTCTCGCCGAAGCGAACGACGGCTGCTTTCGAGGCGGCGTACGAGCTCAGGAACGGGAGCGGTCGCGTCGCACCTCCACCGGAGAGTAAGATCACCTTCCCCCGCGCCGAGCTCTTGAGCGCCGGCGCGAAGACGCGCGCGCAGAATACCAAGCCGACGAGATTGACGTGCAGGGCGTCGACCCAGGCTTTCCAATCGAGCGATTCGATCGGTCCCATCGGGCCGTAGACGCCCGCATTACAGACCAAGACGTCGATGCCGCCGAAGGCCGCCCGCGAAGCGCCGGCCAGTGCGAGCACGTCGTGCTCGCTCGCGACGTCGGCGACGAAGATCTCGACTCCAACGCTCGGGAACGCCTCCCGCAACTCCGCTCGCGCCGCGGACAGCTCGGCTTCGCCGCGCGCCGCGAGCATCAGATTAGAACCGGCAGCGGCAAACGCGCGCGCGAGCGCAAGCCCGAAGCCGCGGCTTCCACCCGTGATGACCGACGTGCGGCCCGTTAGCGATCCTTCGTACACGTCCGCTACCTCGCGAGGCGCTCGCCGACGCCGAGCGTGAGATAGCGCACGCGACGGTCGCGTCCGACGGTCTCGTGGAGGACGCTTCCGGGATCGAAGACGATCGGTACCTTCATCGTATCGTGAAACGTCGAACTCGGTATGTCCCGAAACTCCGGCCAATCGGTCGCGACGAAGACCGCATCGGCGCCGGAGAGCGCGCCTTCGGCAGTCGTCCGTAGCTCGACTTTCAGGTCACCGGGAATCGAGGTGACCGCGGGATCGAAAGCCAGTACGTTGCCGCCGCGCTCGGCGAACCACTTCGCGAAAGCAACGGCGCTCGAACCGCGCAACGTGTTCGTCCCCGCCTTATACGTCAATCCGAGCAGGGCGATCGTCTTGCCGAGCGGTTCGCCGACGACGTCCACGAAGCGCCGCTGCACCCAGCCGGCATGGTGTTGGTTTGCTTCTTTGATGCTTTGCAAGACGTACGAGCGCAGGTTGGCCTTGCGCTGGATCTCCGTCAGGAAATCGACGTCGCGGGCCAGGGTCGCGCCGCCGAGCGGACCGTTTGCCCGCAGGTACGCGAGTTTTCCGATCCGCATGTCGGTCTTGAGTCCGCGCTCCACCTCGCGCACGTCGGCACCGAGCCGCTCGCAGATCTCGGCGAGTTCGTTGATGAACATGACCGACGTCGCGAGGAAGCTGTTGACGGCATGTTTCGTCACTTCCGCCGACTCGACGCTCATCGCTTCGATGCTCGTGGTCAGGGGACGGTACGCCTCGCGCACGCGCTCCTCGTCGAACGGCGTGCGCACGCCGACCACGAACCGGTCGACGTTGCGCAGATACCAGATCGCCTTCCCGAGCCGCAGATTCTCGGGGCTGTAGGCGAACGTCAAACCTTTGGAGGCGAAGTCCCGCCGGGCCGTCCGTTCCAACCGCGAGATCGAACCCGCCGGAAGTTGCGAGGACACGACCACGAGCGTGTCGGCCGCCAGATACGGGAAAAGCTCCGTGACGCGATCGATCACGCCGTCGGCATCGGCCCGCCCGTCCTCGTCAACCGGCGTGTCGTAAGAAATCCATACGAGCGCGGCGCCGGCCACGACCCCGATCCGGCTGCTGTAGCGAAGCCGGCCCGAGGCGAGTTCGGCGGCGATCGTTTCGCGCAACCCCGGTTCCTCGACCGGTAGCTCCAAACGCCGCAGACCCGCGATCAGCTCGGCGTCCGGATCGAACGCCACCACATCGTGGCCGGCGGCCGCGAAGACCGCGCTCATCGTCGTGCCCAGATGCCACATGCCGGCGAACGCGATCTTCACGCGCGCATCGATTGCAAGACTTCGCGCTTGATATAGTCGATCGAGCGCCGCAGCCCTTCGTCGAGTCCGATCCGCGCCTTCCAGCCGAGCGCCTCCGCGGCCGATACGTCCGCCAACGTGGCGCCGGCCTCGCCCGGCAGGTCCGGCAACATCCGCGGCGCGAGATCCGAACCCAGCAGGGCCGCGACGTGGCGGTAGATCTCCAAGATCGAGTAATTCGCGCCGCTGCCGACGTTATACGTGTTGCCGATCGTCCGCTCGTCGCGGAGGGCGCGGATATGGAAGTCGTTGACGTCGTCGACGTAGACGAAGTCGCGCCGCTTGCCACCGTCGCCGTAGATGGTGGGCGCCTGGCCGCCGAGCAGACTGATGATGAACGCGCTCATCACCGGCGGAAACGAACGCCGGTAGTCTTGCCGCGGCCCGTAAACGCAGAAGTAGCGCAGCGCCGTGGTCTGCGTTCCGTGGAATCGCCGATAGGCCTCCGCGAAAAACCGGCCCGCCGCCTTGCTCGCGGCATACATGCTCTCGGGTGCCGATTCCGACTCGGGCGTCGGCAGGGACTGCGAGCCTTCGTAGACGGCCGACGATTCGGCATAGATGACGCGCTCCACTCCGGCGCGTCGCGCGGCCTCGAACACGCGCACGGTCCCGGTCACGTTCACGTCGCTCGTCTCGACCGGGTCGGCCTGACAATCCGCGATGCAGTTCTTCGCGGCCAGATGGAAGATCGCGCCGGCCCCGCGGAGATGTTCGACGAGCCCGGGATCGCGAATGTCGAGTTCGCGGAAGTCGACGCCGGCCGGAATCTGCTCGCGCGGGCCGGACGAGAGGTCGTCGATCCCGATCACCGCGTACCCCTCGGCGAGCAGACGATCTGCCAGATTGCTCCCAATAAACCCGGCAACGCCGGTCACGACGATCTTCATGAGGACTTCACCGAACCCGGCTCCAGGGCCCGATCCCGCGATGGCGCGGTCGCCGCTTCGATAGACGAATCGCGCCCCGAACGCCCCTCCAGCGCTAAACCGCTCAGCTTCCACCGGATCGTCGCGAGTTCGCGCACGAGTTTGAACGAGCCGCGCCGCGGGCTAAAGCGGCTGTCGGAATCGTTGCTCCACAGCACCGGAAACTCGAGCAACCGGTGCTTCGTCCGCAGAATACGCACCACGATTTCGACGTCGAACATAAAACCGTCCGTGAACGCGGGCGCGAACAGTTCGTGGGCGACCTCGCGGCGATAGAGCTTGAATCCGCACTGGGTGTCGGATACGTAGCGAGGGATTCCCATGAATGCGTGAATGAGGAACTTGAAGACCCGCGAACCGAAACGCCTGACCAGCGGTTGGGCCACCACGACGCTCCCGCGCATCGCGCGCGAACCGTGCGCCACATCGCACATGTCCATCTCGAGCATCGAAATGCCGATCGAGGCGATATCGTAGGGCACGCACAGGCCCGTATCCGCGAACATCACGATCCGGCCACGCGCGCGCATGATGCCGTAGCGGACCGCGTAGCCTTTCCCGCGGTTGTCATCGTAGCCCAGCACGAGCAGGTTCGGGTACGCCGCTCGCAACGCCGCGGCACGCTCGGCCGTATCGTCGGGCGACCCGTCGTCGACCACGATGATCTCTCCCGCGAGCGCCGTCTTCTTTAGGAAGGCCGCAGCTGCCCGGACGTCGCGCTCGATCTTCGCCGATTCCTTGTACGCCGGAATCACGATCGACAAATCCGGCTCGCGTGCAGGTCCGTCGCCCGTGCGCGAGTTCATGCGCTTGCAACCGAAGGCGTGTGTACCGGCAAGGCGCGCGCGCTCATCAAGTTGGTGATCACTCGGCTGCCCTCGAACTCGGCGCGGTACGAGAGCCGTTCCATGCCCTGCTCGTGCATGAACCGGGTCAGACGTTGCCCGTTCTTTTGCGGACAGTACAGCATCAAGAACCCGCCGCCACCCGCGCCCGCGATCTTGCCCCCCAGGACGCCGAACTCTTCACGCACGTATTGATAGATGCGCTCGGCCTCGGTCACGACGACGGACGGTGAGAGCTCCTTCTTCGCCATCCAATGTTCGTGGGTCAACCGGCCGAACGCATCGAAGTCGTGGGCGCGCAGCGCATCCCCGATCTTGTAACCGATCTCCTTGATCTTGCGCAGGTTTTCTTCCACGACTCCGCGCCCGGCCCGCAGCGACCGCGTCTGTTCGGCCAGAATGTCGGTGGCCGTCCGCCGCACGTTCGTGTAGTAGAGGTGGGTCGACGACGTCAACTCATCGCTCGCGTATTCCGGCAGCCGGATCCGTTCGACGCGCACCGTGCCGTCGCGGTCGATGTGCAGTTCGGTGATCCCCCCGGCCGCCGCCATGTACTGGTCCTGCTTGCCGATCGGCTTACCGAGCGTGTCCAGCTCGATGCAACACGCCTCGTCGGCGACTTGTTCGAAAGTCGCCGGCCGAGCGAGATACGCGCGGATCGATAGCAAGAGTCCCACGAGGTAACAACTCGAAGACCCCAGTCCCGTTCCGGCCGGCAGATCTGCCAGCGAGGCGATTTCGATCCCGTCGTAGATGCCGTGCAGCAAGAGCGCTTCGCGCGCGAGTTCGTGGCGCAATTCCGCAGCCCGGTCGACGGTCTCGCTCTGCGTGTAGTGCAGGCGCACCTTGCGATCGGCGTAGGGAACGTTCAGGGCGACGTACATGTACTTATCGATGCCCATGGCAACGATGTAGCCACCGTTCTTTTCGTAGAAGCTTGGAAGATCGGTGCCGCCGCCACCTAGGGTAACGCGAAACGGCGTTCGCGAAACGATCATCTCATTGATGCTTTCTCGTTAACGAGAGTCAGCATGTTACCCCAGTGATCGAAACCACCTTTCTTCAACCGCTAGCTTGTTCGTTTAGCGAGAGTTTTCAAGATCGACGCTTCCGATGCGCCGCACCAGCATCGCGACGATTCGACGGTCTCCGCCCGGGAGACGTTGGTAGCGCGAAAAACTCCACGTGATGCGGTGAATGCCGGGAGTGACGGGGATTCGCACGTCCACGTCGCCGACGTGCAAGGGCTCGCTTAGCGCCGTCATGCCGTCGACGTCGACGCGGAGGTCGCTCGAGAACTTTGGATCGTCGATAAGAGGCACGACGCCGCGCAGTTCGATCGCGCCGGCCCGGCCGACCGAAAATTTCGTCGCCACCCGCTCGGAGGCCCACCCGTCTTCGTAGAGTCCCGCGTACTGAGCCGCCGGGCTCAGCAGCCCTTGCGGGAAGGCCGTGATGGCCGCACTCGGCGCGGACACCGCGGCCGCATCGACGGCGGAAAATTCTCGTAGGAAGCCCGCAATCGGACGAGGATCGATTTCCACGTCGCCGCCCCAGAGCCGCATCAAACCATGCCGAGCGTAGCGAAATTTCACCGGGGCCGCTCCCATGTCTAAGAGAATGTAGGCATGTCCGTCGATGACCCGCGGCGTTACCGGCCCGGAGAAGACGCTCGCGCTCCCCCGCCCTCCGAGCTCGAAATCGACACGGCTCGTACCGATGACGGATGCGGGTGGCAGCACGTTCGCTCCGTCGGCGCGTAACGTCTCGGTGAAGGCGATGTGCAGGCTGATCGCGCGGGTCGGATTGAGCACCTCGAAGAGCAGATACCGTCCGACCGCGACCATCGAGTCACCCGAGCCAAAATAGTCGTGCTCCATCTGGTACACTGCCGTTGGATCGCGGTGCAAGAAATACGCATGCCCCAACGTCGAGCCGACGAAAACGAGAACGTTGGCGGAGTGCGGGTCGACGCTGGTGACGCGGGCATATTTCAGTGCGAGCCGGTTGAAGGGCGAATCCTGCGAACCTTGTACCCACAATCGCGTTCTATCCAGCCGGTTCAACCGATCGCGGACGAACTGGGCCTCCAACCCTGCGTTGACGGGGAACGTGCGTTGCGAGAACCGTCCTCTCCAGCCTTGGGCGTAGCGCGTGCCGATCGCGGACATTTCCGGTTCGCGCAAACTCCATGCAATGGTTCCGCGCCTCAAGTTATTGAAGGGCGGATCGGCGACGTCTTCGGAGGGAAACGTGACGCTCGCGAAATCTCGTGCGTAGAACGACTCGATCTTCGCGAGCGATTGGTTGTAGGTGTCCGATGCGAGTAAGTCTCCCGGCGACAATCTCGTGCGCAATTCGCCGAGTACGTCGAAGGTCCGGGCGCCGCCGACGTTCGGAATCACAACGAAGCTCGCTACCTTCGAATCGGGTGATGCACGGCTGGCCACCACGTAGCGAGTCTGAGTCGCGACATTGAAGGCGACGACAACCGATCCGCACAGCGCGGCCGCGAAACGTACGCCGTGCGGCCGCGAGCCCAGTACGACCACGAGCAGCGACGCCAGCGCCCCACAGAACGCGGGCTGAACGTACATCGCGATCTTGTAGAGTGCGAATCCCTCATGTTGGTGAAAAAAAGCCACCGCGGATACGGCGAAGATCGCGCCCAGGATTCCTACCGGCTCGTCACGGCGAATGCAAAACGCCGTCGCCGCTAGCGCTGCGGCTACATAGATCAGTCCCGCAGCGATATCGGCCGAGAGCCACGGATCGGCCGGAAAGGAACCAACCGGCAAGAAACCGGCGAGATTTGCGATGCCGCTCGGAAGGAGATAGTAGGGAAAAACGTCGGCCATACGAGACGGGGCCCCGACGCGCTCGGCCAGCACGCACGCAACGTTCCGAAGATAGACGTTGAGAATGAGCGCGCACGTAACGGTCAGTCCGGCCATCAAGCCCAGGCGCGTACGGAGGTCCCGCGGGTTCCTGACCACGTGATACACGAAAATCGTCAAGGCCCCAAACGGAGCGAGTTCGGGATAGCTCTCGGCCTGTGCCGCCAAGAGCACGCCCGCGAGCACCAGCTCGGCGAAGCGCGCGTATCCCTTCAGTGTAACGATCGCCGGTTCGCACGCGCGCGCGACGCCGGCAGTAAGGAAGAGTAAACCTGCTACCTGTCCGGCGAGCTGGTAGAGGACGCCGAAGGTTTGGAGCGGCGAGATGGCAAGTAAGCCCGCGGCCGCGAGCGCCGTAAGGTAAGGCCGCCGTCCCCGGTAACAGAGGGCGCCGAGCGCCGCGACTCCGGCTAAGTGGAGCGACACGAGAAGGGGCATCAAGGCTCTCAATGCGTCGAGCCGGGCGAGCGCGGAGACGAACGCCAGCAACTCGTCGACCCCGTAACGCTCCGGGGACACAGCATTGAGAAGGAAATAGGACGTGCTGATGTCTCTGCCGTTCACGAATGATGGGTAATCGGGTACGGCGTAGAATCCGACGACACGCAGGCGCTCGGCACTCAGAGAGTAGTTGACGCCATCCTCGTTCGAATACGAGAACCAGTTGAATCCGAAGGCCAGCATGGGACCGGCGATCAGAACGAGCGCGACCAGCGCGATCCCGGCGAACGGCGCACACCGGGCCAGGGCCGGCCGCACGAGTTTCCAATGCCGCGCGACCGCGAATGCGGCGCCTCCGGCCAGCACCGCCGCCAGGATCGCGGCGAAGGCGTTGACCGGAAGGCCGCCTCGGTTCAGCGGCACGACGAGCACGATGATGACGGCGAATCCGGTCGCGGGTGCGAGCAGTACGTCCGCCACGCCGAGCTCGCGCCGCAACATTGCAACCGTGACTCCGCAACCGGCCAGAGTGGCAAATGCGAAGAGGCCGAGCGTTAACGCAATCGCGTTCATCGCGCGTAACGGTTGCGAACGAGCGACCGCGCACTACATTCGAGAGTAGTCAAGCGCGAAAGAGATAATCGCTTTCTTCCGTTCGTCTTCAAAGGGTGTCCTCTCGATCCGCCGAAGCTCGCGCCATGATCGCTGAGCGCACGTTTGCGACTTTCAGCGAGCGATATCTTTCCGAAGCTGCGGAAGTTATTGCGCGCTTGGATACATCCGCTATCGAGCGAGCCGTTTCAATCTTAGCCGAGACGAAGTGCCGGGGCGGCAGGTTGTTCGTCTTAGGAGTAGGCGGCAGTGCCGGCAACGCATCGCACGCCGTTAACGATTTCAGAAAAATCGTTGGAATCGAAGCGTACGCACCGACCGATAACGTCAGCGAGTTGACCGCGCGGGCAAACGACGAAGGCTGGGCCACGGTCTTTTCGGCGTGGCTCGAAGTCAGCCGGCTCAGCTCCGCCGACACCGTCATGGTCCTTTCGGTCGGCGGCGGAAACGTCGAGCGAAACGTCAGCCCGAACCTCGTTGCGGCCGTCGATTTCGCGAAGGCCGTCGGAAGCAAAATCATCGGCATCCTCGGGCGCGACGGTGGCCATACGGCCAAGGCGGCCGATGCGGCGGTCATCGTGCCGACGGTACACTCCGATCACGTCACGCCGCATTCCGAGGCCTTTCAAGCGGTCGTTTGGCACTTGATGGTCTCGCATCCGCTGCTCAAAGGCGCGCAAACGAAATGGGAATCGCTCTCCAAGTAGGCGGGCCATGATCGAGCCGAACAATCCCGAAATCGACGTCGAGGAATTGATGACGCGCGTGCGCTCCGAAGTGCGGCGCCGCCAGTTCGGTACGCCCGACGGACCCGCCGGGCTCGCCGGCTTCACGGTTCCGGCTGACGCGGCACCAACCGAGAGCCACGTCGACGCGGCCGCCCGTTTCGCGCAGGTGCGTACGAGCCTGCCCGCCCGGTTTGCCGTATTTCCGCTCGGCCGGCCGCCGGTCCGGCGCTTCTTACTGAAAGTTCTGGCCCTGCTCTTCCGCGACCAGCGCCGGGTGAACGCCGAACTCGTGGCCGCGCTCCGCGAGCAAAACGCGCTCGCCGAGCGAACGCGCGCGCGACTCCTCGAACTCGAAGAACGGTTGCACCGGCTCGAACTCCATGCGTGACGGCCGCCCGCTTACCGTCGCGGCCGTGATCCCGCGATATGGTCCCGTCGCCGGCGACGCGGCCGAGCGCGACGTGCGAGGCGTGTTGGCGGCGCTGGCCGCGCGCGGCGCGCGCATCGACATCCTAACGACCGGCCGCCGGCCGGGCCGCACCTCGCAGGCCGGGCTCGACGTCGTGCGCTTTCCAGCCGATCCTCGCAGCGCGGCGAGATCCGCCCCGCGAACCGTCGCTCCGCCGGTCGATGAAGTGGCCGAGCGCGCGTTCCTCGAGAGCGAGATCAACTCGACCGGACTGATCGCCTACATCCAGGCCGCCTACGATCGCTACGATGCGTTCTTTTTCTTTACGCTCGCGCACGGCCTAGGCGTGTGCGGCACGCTTGCCGTCGCCGGCAAAGCCGTGTTGCAACCGTGTCTGCGCGACGAACCCAGCGCGCGCTTCCCCAGCGTGGAAGCGGCCGTTCACGCCGCGCGAGAATTGATCTTCACGAGCGACGCGGAATTCGATTTAGCCCGGCGTCTGTACGGCCCGGGCATCGCGGAGAAGTCGAGCATCGCCGGGCTCCGGCACGATGCCCGTGCGGTGAAGATAAGGCGACGCGTCGCCGGCTTCGAACCCGCTCGCGAGCGTTACCTGCTTTATCTCGGAACGCGCGACCGCGCGGAGCACGTCGATCTGCTCGCCGAGGCCTTCATCGCGCTGCGGCGCGACGAGCCGCTGCGCACGGTCAAACTCTGTCTCGCCGGACCCGGCAAGGTGTCGCTCGCGAACCCGAAACGCGGACTGCTCGACTTCGGCGACGCGAGCGAAGCCGCGAAGCGGACGTTACTCGTAAACGCTCTGGCGGTGCTCGCGCCGAGTTGCGGACAGCACGCGCCGGACGCGCTGATGACGGCGTGGGCACGGAGCAAACCCGTCGCCGTCAACGCGCGCTGCCGAGTGACGGCGGACCTCGTGATGACCGCCGGCGCCGGCTGGACGGCCGGCTCGAAAGCCGAGTGGTCGCGCCTTTTCGGAACGATCGATGCGCTCGCGCCCGAGCAGCTGGCGCAGCTCGGACGGCGCGGCCACGCATCGTACCTCGACCGCGCCGCGCCCGAGCGGGTGGCCGACCGCTATTTCGAAATCTTCCAGCGCGCGGCGGAACCGGCGATGCAAAAACGGGTGGTCCTCACCGGCGTCGACCCAACCGCGGATTTCTGGGAAGACGCGGCCCGGCGGGCGCACGTGGCCCGGCGACGGTTGACCCGGCGCGGCATCGGCATCGCCGCTTCGCGCGAAGACTCACCGGGGCCGGCCGTCGATTTGACCGTCCTGCCGGATTACACGCCGGCCGACGCCTCGACGTGGGACGTGACGCCCAGTTCGGCAGTGTCGCGCCAACTCGCGGACGGTAAGCTGAACCTCCTATACGTCGGCCGCCTCGACGAAGGAGCGTGCCTCGAACAACTCGTCGCGGGGCTCGCGTTCCTGCTCGCGCTCGGCGCGGACACGCGCTTGATCTTGGCCGGCCGCTTCGGCGACGGCGGTACGCTATCGGAGCGGCTCTTCGCGCAGATCGGCGCGAGTGGTCTCGGCGACCGTGTCCTGCTCTTCGAGAACGTGCCGGTGCCCGTCGTCGCCGCGTGTTATCGCAGCGCGCATCTCTTTTGGTCGATGGCGGAGGACTGGGCGAGCGCGACGCCCGTCCTCGATGCCATGTTATTCTCGCTGCCGGTGGTCGCGTACGCCTCGGACATGGCGCGCGCGGTGCTGGGCGGCGGAGGCCTGCTCTTCAACGCGAAGCAGCCGCTGCTCGAAGCGGCGGGGCTGGTCCACGTGGTCGCACGCGATCGCGAGCTGCGAGAGCGAATCGTAACCGCGCAAAATCAACGTTTGCGCGATTACTCGACCGCGAATTGGCTGCCCGCCCTCGACGCAGCCATCCCGTGAACGGACGCGCGCGGCCTCGATACGCGTTCGCCGTCGAGCCGTACGGCGCGCATTGCGCGAACGAGGCGTCGTTGCTCGCGGCGCAGCTCGCGCGGCGTTTTCAAGCGTGGTCGGACGTCGAAATCCTCACGACGTGCGGCGCCGGCCGCCGGACGGCGAACGAGCTGCCGGCCGGCCACTCCCGCATCGACGGCGTGCACGTCCGGCGCTTCGCTCTCGACCGCCCGCGCAACGCGCGCGGCTTCGGCCCGAGCGCCGGCCGGCTGCGAGCGGCGGATAAGGCGTCGCTCGAAGAGCAAGAAGCCTGGCTGCGCGCCCGAGGGTCCGTCTCGAGCCGTTTCATCGACTACCTCGAAACGTTCGGTAACCGGTACGATGCGTTCTTGTTTTTCGATTACCGCTCCGCGCACTCGTACTTCGGCCTCCCGCCCGTCGAGGAACGCGCGTTCCTCTTGCCGCTGGCGCACGACGAACCGCCGCTCGAGCTCTCGATGTGGGAGCGCTTCTTCGCTCGCCCGCGCGGCTTCTTCTTCAACTCGCCCGAGGAGCAGCAGCTCTTGCGGACGCGCTTTCCGAACGTGGCGCTGCGCGGCTCGATCGCGAGCGTCGGCTTGGATGCGCGGGCCGATGCCGATCCGAACCGGTTTCGAGGTTCCCTCGGGTTGCGGCAGCCGTTCTTGCTCTATCTCGGCCGCATCGATCGGGCCAAAGGCTGCGAGCACTTGCTCGAAGACTTCGCGCGTTACCGCGCGGCCGGGGGACGCTACCGCGACCTCGCCTTCGTCGGCGAAGCGGGCATGCCGATGCCGCGACGGAACGGCGTCCATTGGATCGACGGCGCCGACGAACGGACGAAGTGGGACGCGCTGGCTGCCTGCGACGTCGTCGTGATCCCCTCGCGCCACGAGACGTTTTCGCTGACCGCGCTCGAGGCGTGGAACGCCGGGAAGCCCGTCCTCGTCAGCGCGCAAGCGGCCGCGGTCGTGAGCCAATGCCGGCGCGCCAACGGCGGCCTGTGGTACGCGAACGCCGCCGAGTTCGCGGTCGCGTTGGACCTGCTGGACGAGGGTCTCCGGTCGCGACTCGGAACCCAAGGCCGAGCGTTCGCGGCGGACGCCGGCGCGTGGTCGCCGCTGGAGACGTATCGCGCGGAATTAGCCGGCGTGGAGGGCGCGAACGATGGACGATAGGTTCCCGCTGGTCACGGTCGTCACGCCCTCGTATAACCAGGGGCGCTTCATCCGCGAAACGATTCGCAGCGTGCTCGAACAAGATTACCCGAACATCGAATACATCATCATGGACGGGGCATCCACCGACGAAACCGCCTCCGTCGCGGCCGAATTCGCAGACCGCCTGACGTTCGTCTCAGAGCCCGATCGGGGACAGTCGCACGCGATCAACAAAGGCTTCGCGCTGGCGCGCGGCGAGATCGTGGCGTGGCTCAATTCCGACGATATCTTCTTGCCTGGGGCCGTCCGCCACGCCGTCGAGGCGCTGCAAGACGATCCCGCGTGCGGGGCGTGCTACGGCGAAGGCTACCAGATCGACATCGACGGCAACGTGATCTCGCGGTTCGCGCAAACGCGGAAGTTCGATCTGTGGATGCTGCTCCATCTTTCGGATTACATTCTTCAACAGACGGTCTTCTTTCGGCGGGCCGTCTTCGATCGGGTCGGATGGCTCGACGAGAACCTCCACTACGGCATGGACTGGGACATCCTGATGCGCATCGGGCTGCAATACCCGCTGCGCTACGTCCCCGAGTATATGGGCGCGATTCGGGAGTACGCGGCGGCTAAGACCTCGGCCGGCGGCGCGCGGCGCGTGCGCGAACTCGTGAAGATCATGCGCCGGCACACGGGCGCCGTGCTTCCGCCGGGCGCCGTCATCTACGGCCTGCCCACCTACACGCGAATCTGGAACGAGCGAATCGAGACGCTCTGCCCCGCGGCGCTGCGTCCGTTCGGCGCGCGCTTGCAACGCGCGCTCGACCGCCTGACCGCCCACAGCGCGGGATTGACGTTGCGCTACGCCCAAGGAATCTTCAGCGACGGGTGGGCATCGACGCGCGCGCGCCTCGTCATGCAGCCGCCGCGCGCGCGACACCTCGAGGTCGACGTTTCGTTGCCCGAGTGGACGCCGCTCGACGGCCAGACGATCCGCTTCCGCTCGGCGGGCCGCGTGTTCGCCGAAGAACGCTTCGAAAACGGCGATTTCACGATCCCGGTCGCCACGCCGCGGGACTCGTGGAGCGCGCCGATCTTCTTTTCGATCGATGCCGATCGCTTCTTTCGCCCGGCCCAGCGCGAGCCGGGGCACCGCGAACGGCGCAAACTCTCCTATCTGTTACGGGACGTCCGGTATTCGTCGTAAGCCGGCGGTCAGATCCGCCCGGGCCGCTCGGCCCGGGCGGACGCGGCGAATACGCGGAAATTCATGATCCGGGGGTCGCCCGAGACGGTTTTGCCGCCGCCGTCGACGTGCAAGATCGCTTCGGCCGGAAGCGACGGGATTTCGAACGCGACCGTTTGCCGGCTCGCCACGTTGGCCTCACCGAGCGGGCGCCCTCCGGCGTCGAGAAGTTTGAGCACGAACGGCTTGGAGTCGACGCCGGGGCCGGGCTCGACGTCGAACTCGAGCGTCCCGCTGCCCGAAGCCGTCACCGCGAGCGACGCATCGTTGTTGACCCAGCGAAAGGTCGATCCGCGGAAGGTTTCGAGCGGATACCATCCACGGCCCAAGACGACCCAGCCGGGGAGAACGTCGGAACTCAACTTCTCCAGCTTGAGGTCGAAGGCGCGCAAATTCATGATCCGCTCGTCGTTTGCGGCCGGCAGTCCTCCGCCCTCAACGTGCAGCCGAAGCACGTGAACTTTGGGTACCGCCGAGGCGGGCAAGTCGATCGCAATCGTCTGCTTCCCCGCGACTTTGGGTCTAGCGATCGGTTCGCCGGGGCCATCGAATACCACTAACTCGAACGGTTTGAGCCCGACGCCGGGGCCGGGTTCGATCAGGACGCCCAGCCGGTGCCGCTCGGGCGACATGACGGCCACGTAGACGATCGCGTCGTTGTTGGCCCAGCGAAAGCGTGCACCGCGATACGATTCGGGGGCGTACCAGCCGGTGCCCAAGGTCAAGACGTCGCTTGCGTAGATGTCGGCGTTCGGTTCGGTTTCCCAGGGTCGCGCACCAGCGGTCATGTGGTCCTCCTAACGTCAGCTTGCCTTCCGGCCTTGATGGTTTCCCGGTTCGCAGCGCCTCGCAAGATCGCGATCTCCGCTTCGCGCTCTTCGACGATCGCCGTCAGATCGGATAGGAGCACGGCGCGCAGTTCGCCTTCGGCGCGCACCGCTCCGAGGGCGCGGTGGGCCTCTTCCTCCATGACGCGCAACCGTTCGGAGAAATCGTCGATGACGTGCGCGCGCTCGGCAGCGGCGGCCGCTTGCCGCTGCAATTCCGCTTCTTTGAGATCGAGCTGTTCGCCAAGCTCCCGCGCGAGATTCTCGCGTTCTTGCGCGGCGTGCGCGAGCAGCTGAAGTTGCGCTTCCTTGGCGGCGAGCAGATCCTCGAACTCGCCGGTCAGTTGAGCCCGCACGCGCTCCACTTCATCTTCCGCTTGCCGAGTTCGCTCGCGCTCCGCCGCCAGCTGGGCCGTGGCCTTCCAGCGACGCTCCTCGTCGCGCTCGCGGGCCGTTTTAAGCGCGACGATCGCATTCAAACGAAGCGCGCGATCCTCTTCCGCATCGCGATAGCGCGAGGCCATGCTGCCGATGAGTTCGAGCTCGCCGGGCGCGCGGTTCGCGCATTCGACGACCTCGGGCACGTTCGGCGGATGCGTCAGTACGCGCTCGAGCGCGGCCGCGACCGTCTTACGATCGATGGACTCCACGCACACGCCGCGGCCGAACGCGCAATCCCAGCCGCACCCGAAGCACGGCAGCGGATGCGAGACCGACACCGTGCCGGGAGCCCACGCGCGATAGCGTGGCCACGTGCCGCCGCCGAAGACGGTCACGCCGGGCACGCCGAGCGCGGCGGCGAGATGCGGCAAGCCCGAGTCGATCCCGAAGAAAGCTCGGCAGCGTGAAAGCACGGCGGCAACGGCCGCGATCGATCCGGAACGGTTGATAAAGCGACCCGCTCGTATGCCGAGCGATCGGGCATCGCTCTCCAACCGTTCGAGCGCTGCTTCGTCGCCGGCATCGCCGATGAAGAGCGCGAACGGGTTCGTTCGCTCCGAGGCAGCGGCCAACGCGTCGACGTACGCCTCCGGCGCCATGCGCCGCAGCGACGCGGCCTCGTCGCCACGATAGAAACAGGCGAGCGGAGGGTCGTCACCCGCACCGCACGCCGACAGGATCGCCTCAGCCTCGCGGAGTGCATCGTCGCCGATCGCGAGCACGGGCCAAGGAGACCCGGGCAGGCCGAGTCCCGTCAGGATCTTTCCATACCGTTCGAGTTCGCCGAGTTGCGGCTCCGTGATCGAGAGAGCGGGCGCGAACGCTTTGATTTCCAGGCGCTCCATGACGGCTTCGATCAGCGCGCGGCTCGCCGCCGGCGGCGCGGCGGCGACCGTCGTTGGCGCGGCGAGCGACGCCGCAACGACGGCGGCCAGCCACGTCGGCGGATCGTCGGCTGCGACGAATAGGTCGCAGCGCGCGTCGCTGACGTCCTCGAGCAACGCACACACGCCCTCGAAGAGCGTGCGGTTCGGCGTCGTCCACTCGTAGGGATTCACGCGTAACGGCACCACTCGCTCCAGCGTGAACGGGTACAGTTCCGTGACCGAGGCGACCTCGGGACGGCAGAGGAGCGTGAGCGCCGCTTCGGGCCAGTGGCGGCGGAACGCGTCGAGCAGGCCGGACAAGAGCACGAGATCGCCGAGCCCGCCGGGATGCATGACGGTGATCCGCGCGGGCGTCACGGCTAGTCCGCCACGCTGGCCGCGCCGCTGCGCCGTTGAGAATAGCGCGCCCGCACCATGCGCTGCGCCACCTCGTCGATCGATTCCAGGTAGGCGGCGATGGTCGACTCCACTTCGCCGGCGAGCCGCACGCGCCCGCGTTCGACCCAGACCACGCGATCGCAGGTCTCGCGGATCGTCTGCATTTCGTGCGACACGACCAGGCTCGTGATGCCGCGTTTCAAGAATCCCTCGATGCGGCGCCGCGATTTCTTGCGGAAGAGTTCGTCGCCCACCGTGAGTATCTCGTCGAGAATCACGACGTCGGGATCGACGTCGGTCGCCACCGCGAAGCCGAGCCGCGCGAGCATGCCAGATGAAAGCGCGCGCACCGGATAGTTCCGATACTCTTCGAGTTCGGCGTAGGCGAGGATGCTTTCGAGTTTTTCCAGCGCCTCCGCTCGGCTGCCGCCGAGCAGTACGCCGTACGACACGACATTTTCCGCGACCGAGAGATCGGGCTCGAAGCCCGCTCCCAATTCCAGGAGCGGTGCGATCCGGCCGGTCGTCCAGACGGTGCCGGCGGTCGGCGCTAGAATCCCGGCGATCACTTTGAGAATCGTCGACTTGCCCGCGCCGTTGGGCCCGATGATCCCGACCCTCGCCCCGGCCGGCACGGCGAGATCCACGCCGTCGAGCACCGTCTTGCGTGGAGCTTTGCGGTAGCGACCCTCGACGAACGCGAAGACGCTGGCCTTGAGATCGTGCGAATATTCCTCGTGCGTGCGCCGCACGAGCGACACGCCGGCCAAGGAAATCACCGGCCGTTCGCTTATCGCCCCGATCATAACATGTCCATGAAGGTCGGCTTCATCGTCTTGAAGATCACGAAGCCGGCGGCGCAGACTCCGGCGCCCGTCACCGGCGCCAACAACAGGAGATACGGATCGGGGATGACCGGTGCGAGCACGACTTCGCGCAAGCTCTGCAAGATCGCGTACAGCGGATTGAGTTTGAGAACCGCCTGGATTCGCTCAGGTGCGATCGCGATCGGATAGAAGACGGGGCTCGTGATCCAGATCAGGAACGCTACCATCTCGTACATGTACGGGATGTCGCGATAGTGCACGTAGAGACCGGCGATCGTGAAGCCGATCCCGCCGCTCAGCAGCGCTAACGCCACGAGTGGAATCGGCAACAGCAAGAGATGTTCGAGGCGTCCCGAGCAGCCAAGCGTCAACACGAGCAGAAAGGGCGTCGCTCCCACGGCCAACTGCACGCCGAACGAGGCGACTGCGGCCACGGGGAACGCCTCGAACGAAATGCGCAACTTGTTCAAGAGCGTACCGTTCGCGACGACGCTCGTCAACGCGGCTTCCGTCGCGCCTACGAAGAAGTTGAGGACGATGAGCCCGATGAAGACGTTGACGACGTATTCCTTGATCGAGCCGTGGTAGTATCGCGCGAAGCTCGTTCCGAAAACGGCGGAGTACACCATCGTCATCAAGAGCGGGTTCAGCAGCGACCAGTAAACGCCGAGCCGCGAACCGCGATAACGAACGTCGAGTAAGCGGCGCGTAAGTACGAAGACGACATCCCAAAATCGTCGCGCGTTCGCGAACGATGTGCCGGGCAAAATTCTCGCGGCGCGTCTCGCCGTCGTTGATGGACTCTGCAAGGTATAATTACCACCGAGTCTAACGAATCGACTCTGCGCTCGAAGCCATGTGGGCAAGAGCCGCTAAGTCGAGTCATGAGTCGTTGAGGAAATGATGCTTGCGTTCCTGTTCGGCACCTTGATCGCCACCGTGGCACCTTCTCCCGCACTCGACATCGCCAGCGCGGGAATCATTTTGGAGCAAGGCTGGTATTCAGTCGAGTCCGAGCGCGGCCGGCGTTTCCGTTGGGTCGATAACGACGCGACGTTCAAGGTCGAGGCGCCGACTGCTCGCCTGGTATACGTAACGCTCGGCGTTGCGGGCGGCCCCGGATTGGGAGAAACCTCGTTCGCGGTGCGCGTGCTCGATACGAGTAACCGGCAGGTCGACGCCGTGCTATTCAGCGCTCAAAACGAACGGCAAACGCTCGTGCTTCCCGTAAACGCCGGCGGCAGCACGTTCAAGCTGCACGTCGACGGAGGCGGCAAGCGGGTCGGCCGCGATCCGCGCGTGCTCAATTTCCGCGTCTTCAACTTGACGTTTCCGGGAACGTTGCCGGCGACTCTCGCCGAAGTCAAACCCCCGGTCCAGAGCGGCGCGGACATCTCGGCAAGCGGCGTGCGGATCGGGAACGGCTGGTATCCGCTCGAGCATTTCAAGGGCGACACGTTCCGCTGGGTCAACAACAACGCGCAACTGATCGTCGACGCGCGACGCGACGAGCACGCCCAGTTACGGCTCGCCGTTGCGACGGGCCCGGGCATGTCGGAGCGGCCATTCACGCTCTACCTGCGAGATGGCGGCGGGCGCGCGCTTGGTTCCGCGCAAGTGCAGAGTTCCAACAACGTTTCGTTCACCGTCGATCTGCGACCCGGGCTCAACGCGTTCGTGCTGCACGCGGACGGCGGCGGCAAACCGACACCCAGCGACCCGCGCACGCTCAACTTCCGCGTGATGCACGTGACCCTCGTTACGTAGCGCGCCACCAGCCTTCGTCGGCTTCATAGCCGAGCCGGATCAAGGCCTCGGTTCCTCCGAACTCGTGAAAGCGCCGGCGGGCCGGCGCGTCGAACGCCGAACGCCAGTCGATCGTCTCCCCGCCGATCGACCAATGCTTCGGGATAAAGCTATCTTCGGGTAGGTCGATCGTCTCGGACCATCCGGGTCTCGTCGCGCGCTTGCGCTTCGAGATGGCCTCGAACTCGTCGAAACCGGCTTCGTCCTCGCGAGGCACGTCTTGACCCTCGGCCAGTTCGCGCGCCAGCGCGACCAACTGCGCGAAGTTTCCGAAGATGTGCGCGTACGGCACCAAGCGAATCCGCGCGCCCCGGTCGCGCGCATCGAGCAGCGCCCTCGTGTAGTCGCCCCAGAAACCGTACGGCATCGCGGCGGCGACGTAAGAGATGAAGTCGGCGAGTTCACCCCGCCGCACGAAGCGATTGCCGCCTTCATCGTAGAGGTAGCGGGCGAGCGAAACGATCGCCGTGCGGCCGTCCCGCACGGGCGAGAGAATCGCATCATCGAGATATTCCGGCCGCAACACGTGGTCTCTGACGAAAACCGCGTGGCCGGGCGCACGGTCGTGGAACCGGCGCGAGAAGTATCGCACGCTGGAGTAGACCGAGTACCTCGGCGCGGCGAAGGCGTACGTGAGAAAGTCCTGAAGCAACGTGTTGCCCGAGCGCGGATAGCCGACGAGGTAGCGAAACGGCGGCGCGATCGGCAGCGGACCGCGACAGACCGGAGATTCCGCTTCGGCCGCCCGTAGCGCTTCGTCGATCGAGCGCAGCAATCCCAAACCGCGGAGATATTTGTCCCGCTCCTCTTCGCTCGCGTTGACGCGGTCGTACACGCTATTGCGCAGGGCGATCGCCTCGCGCAATGCGCCTGCCGTCGCGAGTGCGAGCACGTCCTCGAGTTCGGCCTGCACCCACCACATCGGCGGCCTACTCCGCGGCGAACACTCGAAACTGCAAGGTGCGCGGATCGCCGCTCTCGAGCGGGCGCGCGCCGCCCTCCGCGCGCAACGTCAAGACCGTTTCCGCGGCGAATCCCGCCAGCGGAACCTCGACCGTCGTCCGCGACGCTATGTCGAACGTCGCGACGTCGCCGGCGCCGGGTACGGTCACGCGCAACGTAAAGGGCTGCGAACCGAGCCCCGGGCCGGGCTCCGCGTCGAAGATCAGATCCGTTCCGCGAACGCGTCCGATCGCGATCGTGGCGTCGCCGCGGACCCAACGGAAAGTCGAACCCGCATGCCGCTCGAGCTC
>Ga0116227_10001111_pt1 | contig 58239 bp, 45 predicted proteins | sample S1TSphgellanicum_FD_89693 | JGI IMG/M metagenome (GOLD analysis project Ga0116227, IMG submission 89693) | Host-associated microbial communities from peat moss isolated from Minnesota, USA - S1T2_Fb - Sphagnum magellanicum MG | ecosystem: Host-associated > Plants > Peat moss > Unclassified...
CAGCTCGAAGCCCAGCGGCTCCAGCAGGTGCACCAGCAGCTCGCGGTCGGGCTCCTCGTTATCGACCACCAGGATGCGGCGGCGCGCGCCGGCGTAGCCGCGGCGCGGCGCCTTGGGCGCGGCCACGGGCGCCGGCCAGCCCGGCTCGGCGTGCACCTCGGGCAAGAACAGCCGCACGCGGAAGGTCGAGCCCTGCCCGGGCGTGCTGTCCACCGTCAGCTCGCCGCCCATCAGGTCGGTCAGCATCTTGGCGATGGTCAGGCCCAGGCCGGCGCCGGGCGCGGCCGGCGCCGCGGAGCTGCCCGGCGATGCGCCGCGCGTGAAGGGCTCGAACACCTGGGCCAGTTCCTCGGCCGACATGCCGGGGCCGGTGTCGGCGATCTCGATCACCGCCATCTCGCGCACATGGCGCACCGCCAGCCGCACCTCGCCCCGGGCCGTGAACTTGATGGCGTTGCCGATCAGGTTGATCAGGATCTGCCGCAGCCGGCCTTCGTCGGCGCGCACCATCTCGGGCAGGCTGCCCTGCACGTCGAAGCGGAAGGCCAGTCCCTTGGCCTGCGCCTGCGGCTCGAACATGCCGGCCATCTCGTGCAGGCAGTCGGCAAACAGCATGGGCTTGACCGCCAGCGTGAGCTTGCCGGACTCGATGCGGGCGATGTCCAGCGTGCCCTCGATCAGCGACAGCAGATGCTCGCCGCCGCGCTTGATGACGTTGACCGCCTGGCGCCGGTGCGGCGGCACGGCCGGGTCCTCGCCCATCAGCTGCGCATAGCCGAGGATGCTGTTGAGCGGCGTGCGCAACTCGTGGCTGATGGCGCTGATATAGCGGCTCTTGGCCTGGTTGGCCTGGTCGGCCACGCGGCGCGCCTCCTCGGCCACCACGCGCGCCTGCTGCAGCGCGCGGTCGGTGCGCCGGTGCGACTCGACCTCTTCCACCAGCAGGTGGGTCTGGCGGTTGGATTCCTCCTGCGCCACGCGGCGGCTCTGGTGGGCCAGCACCAGCCACCAGGCCACCACGCCGGAGATCACCAGCAGCGCCATGTAGGCCTTGAGGAAACCGGTGCGCAGCGCCTCCTGCGCCCCGTCCCCCACGGACTCGCCGAGCGCCCGCAGCTCCTGGTGGTAGAGCAGGCCGAACACCACGCCCAGCAGCGGCACGATCACCAGCATCAGCAGCAGGAAGTGGCCCAGGCCCGTGTCCAGGTAGGGCCAGATGCGCCGCGGCAGCAGCCAGCGCAGCGTGGCCGACCATTGCGAGGCCAGGCTCGCGTGCGGCTTGCACAGGTCGCCACAGCGCGCGTCCAGCGTGCAGCACAGCGAGCAGATGGCGCCGCGGTAGGCCGGGCAGTGCGCCATGTCCGGGCCCTCGTACTCCCGCTCGCAGACCACGCAGCGCAGGCGGCGGTGGCCGGCGGCGGGCCCGTCTTCCCGTGGCAGGGGCTGCCGCGCCAGGTAGTAGCGCCCGCGCGTGGCCCAGGCGATCAGCGGCGACGCCACCAGCGCCGTGCCCAGCGCGATCAGCGCCGAGAACGCCTGCGCCATGGGGCCGAACAGGCCCAGGTGCGCCGCGATCGACAGCGCCGAGGCCAGCCCCATCGCGCCCACGCCCACCGGGTTGATGTCGTACAGGTGCGCGCGCTTGAACTCGATGCCCGGCGGCGACAGGCCCAGCGGCTTGTTGATGACCAGGTCAGCCACCACCGCCATCATCCAGGCGATGGCGATGTTGGAGTACAGGCCCAGCACGTCGCCCAGGGCCTCGAACACGTTCATCTCCATCAGCATGAAGGCGATCAGCGTGTTGAACACCACCCACACCACGCGCCCCGGATGGCTGTGGGTCACGCGCGAGAAGAAGTTGCTCCAGGCCAGCGAGCCGGCGTAGGCGTTGGTGACATTGATCTTGAGCTGCGACAGCACCACGAAGATGGCCGTGGCGGCCACCGCCAGGCCGTAGTGCGGGAACACGTACTCGTAGGCTGCCAGGTACATCTGGTTCGGGTCCACCGCGCGCTCGGCCGGCACCATGTGCGAGATGGCCAGCCAGGCCAGTAGCGCGCCGCCCAGCATCTTGACCACGCCCAGCAGCACCCAGCCCGGGCCGCCGCCCAGCACGCCCAGCCACCAGCGCCGCGCGCGGCCGGACTGGCGCTCGGGCATGAAGCGCAGGTAATCGGCCTGCTCGCCCATCTGGGTGATGAGGGCAATGCCCACCGTCAGCGCCGCACCAAAGAGAGGCAGATGGAAGCCGGCGCCCGCACCATTCTCACCACCATAGTGCACGATGCCCGAGAACGCACCAGGATCGCGCACCAGCACATAGGCGAAGGGCACGACCAGCATGCACAGCCACAGGGGCTGGGTCCACAGCTGCAGCCGGCTGATGGCCGACACGCCGTGCGTCACCAGCGGGATCACCACCAGTGCGCACAGCAGGTAGCCCCAGCGCGGCGGAATGCCCAGCGCCAGCTCCAGCGCATAGGCCATCACGGCGGCCTCCAGCGCAAAGAAGACGAAGGTGAAGCAGGCGTAGATCAGCGAGGTGATGGTCGAGCCGATGTAGCCGAAGCCCGCGCCGCGCGTGAGCAGGTCCATGTCCACGCCGTAGCGCGCGGCGTAGATGCTGATCGGCAGGCCCGCCAGGAAGATGATCAGCCCGGTGGCCAGGATGGCCCAGAAGGCGTTGGCCACGCCGTACTGCACCAGCAGCGTGGCGCCGACCGCCTCCAGGATCAGGAAGGACGCGGCGCCGAAGGCGGTGTTGGCCACGCGCCACTCGGACCACTTGCGGAAGTGCCGGGGCGTGAAGCGCAGCGCGTAGTCCTCCATCGTCTCCCTGCCGACCCAGCTGTTGTAGTCGCGGCGGATCTTCACCACGCGCTGCGGCGGCGCCTGCGGGCGCGGCGGCTCGTCGGGCGCGGGGGAGAAGGGGGCTTGTGCGGACATGCTGGGGACAAGGTGGCCCCACTACGGTGCAGCATCCGTGCCACGGGTGGAGCAGCCCCCGAGAAGCCCTGCGCGGGTGGGTCCCGCCGGCGCCAGCGGCCTGGAGCCGGCCGAGCTTCTATGGCGAATAACTATCAAAAATGTAGCGTATAGCCCAGGCAGAACATGGGCTACAAGCACTTTCTGCTGAAAACTCGCCGCCCAACCGTCCCCCCAGGGTTTGCACCCTTGTTTCCAGGGGCAAAGAAGCATTGATGCACAATCGCACCCTGACCGGCGTGGCGTGACGATTGCTTCGCCCCGCCGGCCCCCTCCCACACCCATGCGCCGCGCCCTCTCGCCACAGCTGCTTGTCGTTTCCGTCCTGATGCTCGTGCTGGCGCTTGCCGCGCTGGCCGGGACCGGCTGCAAGCGCCCGGCGGGGCAGCCCCCGGTGGCCATCGTCCTGCCGACGCTGTCCATGGCGGCGGCCGCCGAGAGCGCGGACGAGGCGCTCTTCGTGTTCGAGCACCCCAGGCCCAGCACCACCAACCTCAGCGCCGTGGCGGCGCAGGTGGCGCTGGACACGCAGGTCAGCAATGACGACCGCACGGAAATGATCGAGTGGGTGCCCTCCGCGCGCACCACGCTCGTCGCCTCGCACGGCCTGCCGCCGGCCGTGCACCAGGGACTGCCCGGCCCCTGGCCCCAGGATCTGCTGCGCCCGCCCAGGGCCTGATCCCCTCCCCGCGCCTGCCCGGCGCACCCTCCCCTTCGTGACCGCTACGCCGGAACTGCCGGCGCGCGTCCCTCGCACGCCCGGCGTGCACTGACCGAATCGCCCCGGCAACGGGGCGGCATCGCCATGCCTCATCGACCCTCTTCCTCCTGCACCCTGTCCGCGGTGCTCCTGGCCGTGCTCGGCCTGCTGCAGGCCCTGCCGGCGGCGGCGCAAGCGCCGTCGACCCGTACGCCCGCGGCAGCGCCGGCGCTGGACCTGCCCGCCGCGGCCGCCACGGGCGCCGCTGCAGCAGCGCCTGCCGCCGACCTGATCCCCATCGGGCTGGACGCGCTGACCGACACCGTGCTGCTCTACAACCCGGGCCTGCTCGCTGCCCAGCGCTCGCTCACGGCGGCCACGGCCGGCGTGGTGAGCGCCGGAGCGCTGCCCAATCCGCGGCTGGAGTACGGCCGCGGCGACCAGAGCGCCCGCTCGGCCGGCAGCCTGGCCGGCCGGGTGCAGACCATCGGCGTGTCGCAGCTGATCGAGAACCCCGCGCTGCGCCGCGCCCGTGTCGACGCGGCCCGCTCCGGCGAACAGGGCAGCGCACAGCTGGTGGCGGTGGCCCGCAACGAGCTGGTGGCGCAGGTGCGGCTGCGCGCCTACGACTATCTGCTGCGCCAGTACGAGGCGGCAGCGGCCGGCGAGGCGCTGGCCCTGCTGGAGCAGGTCAACAGCCGCGTGCGGGCCCGCGTGGACAGCGGCGAGGCGCCGCGCTACGAGCTGATCAAGGCCGAGGCGGAGATCATCAACGCGCGCTCGCTGCAGCAGACCGCGCTGCTACAGGCCGAGCAGGCCGCCATCGTGCTCAACCGGCTGGCGGCCGGCGCGCTGCCGCCACGCTGGCGGCTCGACGCAGCGCTGGAGGATGACCTCCCGCCGCCCGACCTGGCACTGCTGCGCCAGCAGGCGGCCGACGCCAACCCCGACCTGCGCGTGCTGCGCGCCGAGGTCGACCGCGCCCGGGCCCAGCTCGATGCAGCCCGCGCCGGGCGCTGGCCGGGCGTGGAGCTGCGCTACACCCAGAGCCGCGACCCCGACGTGAAGCAGAACACCCTCGGCGTGAGCCTGCAGATCCCGCTGCTGGACCAGCGCAGCGGCCCGATCGCCGAGGCCGGCGCCGAACTGGAACGCGCGCGCGGCCGGCTCGATGGCCGCCAGGCCGAGCTGGAGCAGCAGCTGCTGCAGGCGGGCAAGTCGCTGGAGATGGCGCGGCTGCGCGTGCAGGCGCTGAGCGAAGGCGCGGTGCGCGACGCCGAGGCCGCGCTGCGCGTGGCCGATGCCGCCTACCGCTTCGGCGAGCGCGGGATCCTGGACGTGCTCGATGCGCAGCGCGTGCTGCGCTCCGTGCGCGCCGACCTGCTCACCGCGCGCTACCAGGTGCAGGCCGCGCGCGTCGATCTCGACCTGCTGGCCGGCCGCTGGGCCGGCGCGCCCGCCGCCGCCCCCGTGCCCTACGCGCGCTGACCCCATCGTCTTTCGAGGACCCCGACATGTTTTCTTCCCTCTCCCCTCTTCCCCTGAGCCGCCTGAGCCGGATCTCGCAGGCCGCCCTGCTGCTGTCCGCCGCGCTGCTGCTGCAGGCCTGCGGCAAGTCCGACCCGGCCGCCGCGCCCGCCGCCGCCGCGGCTGCCGCCGACCCCCTGCTGGTGCAGGTGCCGCAGGAGATGGCATCCAACTTCAAGGTCGAGCCGCTGCGCACCGCCGAGATCGCGCCGGTCCAGGAAGTGGCCGGCCGCATCGAGGCCAATGAGCGCCTGGTGTCGCGCATCGGCGCCTCCGTCACCGGCCGCGTGACCGACGTGCTGGCCGAGCTGGGCGACAGCGTGCGCGCAGGCCAGGCCCTGGCCCGCGTCGCCAGCCCGGAGCTGACGCAGGCCCAGCTGGCCGTGCTGCGCGCGAGCGCCTCCACCTCGCTGGCCAGCCGCGCCGTCGAGCGCGCACGCCAGCTGATCCAGGCCGACGTGATAGGCTCGGCCGAGCTGCAGCGCCGCGAGTCCGAACTGGCCATTGCCCGCGCCGAGCTGCGCGCGGCGACCGACCAGCTGCGGCTGATGGGCGTGTCCGCCGCCGAGGTGGACCAGCTGCGCAACCAGGGCACACTGACCACCGCGACCGTGGTCAGCGCGCCGCGCGCGGGCGTGGTGATCGAGCGCACCGTGAGCCAGGGCCAGGTGGCCCAGCCGGGCGACCCGCTGTTCACCTTGGCCGACCTGGGCACGGTCTGGGTGGTGGGCGCGCTGCCCGAGCAGGCCGCCAGCACGGTGGAGGCGGGCCAGTCGGTGGAGATCGAGGTACCCGCGCTGGGCGGCACGCGCCTGGCCGGCAAGATCGTCTACGTGGGCGCGACGGTGCAGCCGGAGACGCGCACCGTGGCCATCCGTACCCAGGTGGACAACGCCAGCCGCGCGCTCAAGCCGCAGATGCTGGCCACCATGCACATCTCGGGCACGCCGCGCATGGCGCTGGCGCTGCCGGCGGCCGCGGTGGTGCGCGAGAACGACCGCGACCACGTGTTCGTGCAGACCGGCGAGCGCCAGTACCGCCTGACGCCGGTGGAGCTGGGCCCGCAGAGCAATGGCGTGCGCCCGCTGCTGCAGGGCGTGAAGGAAGGCACCGAGGTCGTCGTCGAGGGCGCCTTCCACCTGAACAACGAGCGCAAGCGCGCGGAACTGGAATAAGCCCATGGTCGCCTCCCTTATCCGCGCCGCCCTGAGCCAGCGGCTCGTGGTGGTCGTCCTGGCGCTCGTGCTCTGCGGCTTCGGCCTGCGCGAGGCCACGCGCCTGTCGGTCGATGCCTTTCCCGACGTCACCAACGTGCAGGTGCAGATCGCCACCGAAGCCCCGGGCCGCTCGCCCGAGGAGATCGAGCGCTTCGTCACGGTGCCGCTGGAGATCGCCATGACCGGCCTGCCCGGGCTGACCGAGATGCGCTCGCTCAACAAGAGCGGGCTGTCCATCATCACGCTGGTCTTCACCGAGAAGACCGACGTGTACTTCGCGCGCCAGCTCGTCACCGAGCGGCTGATCGAGGTCACGCCGCGCATGCCGGCCGGCATCGTGCCGGTGCTGGGCCCGGTCTCCACCGGCCTGGGCGAGGTCTACCAGTACACGCTGGACCACCCCGACGACGGCGAGCGCGCGCTCACGCCCGAGGAACTGGCCGAGCGCCGCACCATCCAGGACTGGGTGGTGCGCCCGCTGCTGCGCTCCATCCCCGGCGTGGCCGAGATCAACTCGCAGGGCGGCTACGTACGCCAGTACCAGGCACTGGTGGACCCGGCGCGGCTGCGCCACTACGGGCTGTCGGTGCAGAAGGTGGTGGACGCCATCGCCGCCAACAACTCCAACGCCAGCGGCGGCATCCTGCCGATCGCCACCGAGCAGTTCCTGATCCAGGGCGTGGGCCTGATCCGCACGCTGGAGGACATCGGCAACATCGTGGTGAAGGAGGACAAGGGCGTGCCGGTTTTCGTGCGTGACCTGGCACAGGTCAAGCTGGGCCACGAGGTGCGCCAGGGCGCCATCATCAAGGGCGGCTATACCGAGTCGGTGTCGGGCATCGTGCTGATGATGCGCGGCGGCAACGCCAAGGAAGTGGTCACGCGCGTGAAGGCGCGGGTGGACGAGATCAACAGCAAGGGCATGCTGCCCGGCGGCCTGCAGATCAAGCCCTTCTATGACCGCACCGACCTGGTCGACTCGGCCCTGTGGACGGTCGGCAAGGTGCTGATCGAGGGCATTGCGCTGGTGGTGGTGGTGCTGTTCGTGTTCCTGGGCGACGTGCGCTCCAGCCTGATCGTGGTGGCCACGCTGGTCATCACGCCGCTCACCACCTTCATCATGATGAACCGCTGGGGCATCTCGGCCAACCTGATGTCGCTGGGCGGCCTGGCAATCGCCATCGGGCTGATGGTGGACGCCACCGTGGTGGTGGTGGAGAACGTCTACCACCGGCTCGGCCAGATGAAGGAAGGCGGCGCCTCCAAGGTCCGCACCATCCTGCAGGCCACCACCGAGGTGGCCACGCCCACCATCTTCGGCATCCTGATCATCGTGCTGGTGTTCCTGCCGCTGATGACGCTGCAGGGCATCGAGGGCAAGATGTTCGGGCCGCTGGCGCTGACCATCGCCATCTCGCTGTTCGTGTCGCTGCTGGTGTCGCTGTTCCTGTCGCCGGTGCTGTGCTCCTACTTCCTCAAGGGGGGCGCCGACCATGACACGCGGCTGATCGCCTTCATGAAGCGCCACTACCTGCGCCTGCTCGACGGCGCCAGCGCGCGCGGCCGGCTCACGCTGTGCGTGGCGGTGCTGCTGCTGCTGGGCTCGCTGGCGCTGTTCCCCTTCCTCGGCAAGTCCTTCATGCCGACCATGAAGGAAGGCGCGCTCACGCCGCAGATCAACCGCGTGCCCAGCATCTCGCTGGACGAATCCATCCGCATGGAGATGGACGCGATGAAGCTGGTGGCCTCGGTCCCGGGCGTGAAATCGGTGGTGTCCAAGCTCGGCCGCGGCGAGTCGCCGGCCGACCCGGCCGGCCCGAACGAATCGGACCCGATCGTGCTGCTGGACCCGGACAGCCCGCGCAGCCAGGACGAGATCGACGAGGAGATCCGCCAGAAGCTCTCGACCATCCCGGGCGTGCAGATCGTGCTGTCGCAGCCGATCTCCGAGCGGGTGGACGAGATGGTGACCGGCGTGCGTTCGCAGGTGGCGATCAAGGTCTTCGGCGACACGCTGCCTGATCTGAAGCGCCTGTCCGAGCAGGTGGCGCGCATCCTCAAGGACGTGCCCGGCAGCCGCGACATCCGCATCGAGCGGCTGTCCGGCCAGCAGGCGCTGATGGTGGACATCGACCGCAAGGCCATCGCGCGCCAGGGCCTGAACGTGGCCGACGTGCAGGCCATCATCGAGGCCGCCATCGGCGGCAAGGTGGTGACCACGCTGTACGAGGGCGAGCGCCGCTACGCCGTGGCGGTGCGCTTCCCCGAGGGCGCGCGCAACTCGGTGGAGGCCATCGGCAACACCCTGCTGCCCACGCCCGACGGCGCCCAGGTGCCGCTGTACGCGGTGGCACGCATCCAGCTCATGGACGGCCCGGCGCAGATCAGCCGCGAAAGCGGCAAGCGCCGCGTGGTGGTGGGCGCCAACGTCGAGGGCCGCGACCTGGCCGGCTTCGTGGCCGAGGTGCAGCAGCGCATCGACCGCGAGGTGCAGCTGCCCGAGGGCTACTACTTCGAGTACGGCGGCCAGTTCGAGAACATGGAGCGCGCCATGGCCACGCTCGCCATCATCGTGCCGCTGACCATTGCCGCCATCTTCTTCCTGCTGTTCATGCTGTTCAACTCGGTCAAGCTGGCCGGACTGATCATCCTGGTGCTGCCCTTCGCCTCCATTGGCGGGCTGGTCGGGCTGTTCGTCACGGGCGAGTACGTGAGCGTGCCGGCCTCGGTGGGCTTCATCGCGCTGTGGGGCATCGCGGTGCTCAACGGCGTGGTGCTGGTGAGCTGCATCCGCAAGCTGCGCGAGGACGGCATGGACGTGGCCACCGCCGTGCGCGAAGGCTGCGTGCAGCGCTTCCGCCCGGTGATGATGACCGCCACCGTCGCGCTGCTGGGCCTGGTGCCCTTCCTGTTCGCGACGGGGCCCGGCTCGGAAGTGCAGCGGCCGCTGGCCATCGTGGTGATCGGCGGGCTGATCTCGTCCACGCTGCTGACGCTGGTGGTGCTGCCCACGCTGTACCGCTGGTTCGACGAGAAGCCTTTGGAGGCTTGAACCACCCCCAGGCTATGCGCACTGCGTGTCGCTGCGCCAACCCCCTCACCGGGGGCAACACCAGCGGCCCGGCAAAGCCGGTTCCGCGGTGTTCTGCAAAAAAGCCCCGGCGCTTCTTGCGCCGCGTTTGTGAAAAGTTTGTCTGGAGCAGACCATGAAAGAAATCCGCGCCATCGTGCGTCCCAGCCGCATCGAACGCCTGCGCGAAGCGCTGCGCGCCATCCCCAACTTTCCCGGCGTGACCCTGTTCAAGGCCGAGGGCTTCACCGCCCCCGCCGCCGTGGACAAGCGCACCGTGAAGCAGGAGCTGACCGACTTCTCGGACAAGATCATGCTCAGCGTGCTCGCCGAGGACGCCATGGTCCCGGTGATCCGCGAGGCCATCATCGAGAGCTGCCGCACGGGCAACATCGGCGACGGCCTGGTGTGGGTGGTGGACATCGGCGAGATGCACCGCATCCGGGACAGCAGCGTCTACGGCTGAGCCGCCGCGCCGGCGGGCCGCATCATCCATTACTACCAAATAGATAGCAGGAAGCCCAGGTGGAACCTTGGCTTCAGGCCTATTTTTCTTGAACTCTCGCTCGCCCGGATTCTTGTGCCGGTCGATGCGTTCAGGCCGTGCCCGCCACGTGGCGCCAGGCCTCCAGCCCCAGCAGCGCACGCAACGCCACCGCGCCGGCGCTGGAGATGGCCAGCGCCCGGCTGCCGGGCCGCCGCGCCAGCCATCCGCGGTCGAGGCAATGGGCGCAGAGCATCGCGCCCAGCCGCCCCGCGACATGCGGTTTGCGCTCGCTCCAGTCCAGGCAGGGGCGGCAATAGGGACGCCCACGGCCGGGCGTCTGCGGATCGGGGCCGAGCGACAGGCCCCAGCGCTGCAGCACCACCCCGGCCCGGTCCGTGACATGGCCGCTGCCGCCGTCGAACTCGATGGCACGGTCGGCCTGCAGGTGCTCGGCAATGGCCAGCCCCAGGCGGCCGGCGATGTGGTCGTAGCACATGCGCGCCGTGCGCAGGGCCTCGTCGCGCGGCCCGGCCACCACCGCGCGCCGCGCCACCGGTCGGCCCGCGATCTGCATGATGCCTTCGAGCACCCCGGCGATCTCGCCGGATGCCAGCCGGTGGTAGCGGTGCCGCCCACGCTGCTCCACCGCCATCAGGCCCGCCTCCACCATCAGGGCCAGGTGGCGGCTGGCGGTCGGCGGGGAGACGCTGCCGGCGCCGGCCAGTTCCTTGGCGGTGAGCAGGCGCCCGTCCATCAGTTCGAGCAGCATCGCGGCGCGCGCGGGCTCTCCGATCAGGGATGCGATGCGGGCAATCTGGTTGATGTTCATGGGGGGCCTCCGGCAGCAGCTTAAGCCACGCGCAACGGCCCACCCTTCGCTCTGCAGCGAAGTATCCGGAGACCTGCCGCCGCCACCATCGGGCACTTCGCGGCGTCCGCCGCTCCCGCCGTTGCCCGACCCATGCCGACCCTGCCGCACACCGTGTCCACCCCCTTCTACGGCCATACCGTGGTCCGCGCGGCCTTCGTGCTGGCGATGTTCGGCTGGGGTGTGGGCTTCTACGGGCCGCCGATCTTCCTGCAGGCCGTCGTCGCACGCACCGGGTGGCCGCTGCCGCTGGTGTCGGCTGCCGTCACCGTCCACTTTCTTTTCGGTGCCGGCGTGGTCGCCTGCCTGCCCGGCATCCACCGGCGCCTGGGGCTGCCGGCGGCCACCGTGGGCGGCGCCGTGCTGCTGGCCCTCGGGGTGGCCGGCTGGGCCGTGGCGGCTGCGCCCTGGCAGCTGTTTGCGGCCGCGCTGTGCACGGGTGCGGGCTGGGTGCCGCTGGGGGCCGCCGGCATCAACGCCATCGTCTCGCCCTGGTTCGCCGAGCAGCGCCCCATGGCCCTGGCCAAGGCCTACAACGGCGCGAGCGTGGGCGGCATGGTCTTCTCGCCGCTGTGGGTGCTGCTGATGCAGCAGGTGGGCTTCGCGGCCGCGTCGGTCCTGGTGGGCCTGGCCATGGTCCTGGTCGTCCTGCCGATTGCCGGCCGCACCCTGCGCAGGACACCCGTGGCCGACGGGTCGCATGCTGGCGCCGGGCATGGCGGAGCCGCGGCAGGGACGGCCGTGCAGCGCCCGCATCTCTGGCGGGACCGCGCCTTCGCCACGCTCGCACTGGGGATGGCGCTGGGACTGTTCGCCCAGATCGGCCTGCTCGCCCAGCTCTTCTCCCTGATGGTGCCCGCCATGGGGGCACAGGCGGCCGGCTGGACCATGGCGCTGGCGACCGGCTGCGGCATGGCCGGACGGTTGCTCATGGGCCGCCTGCTGTCAGGCCCCCAGGCCGACCGCCGCCGCGCCGCCAGTGCCAGCTATGCCCTGCAGGCGGCCGGCACGCTGCTGCTGTGGATGGGCGGGGCTGCGCACCTGTGGCTGGTCGTGCTGGGCGTGGCGCTGTTCGGCCTGGGCATCGGCAACGCGACCTCCCTGCCGCCGCTGATCGCGCAGGCCGAGTTCGCCCGGGCAGAGGTCCCGCGCGTGGTGGCGCGCTGCGTGGCCTTTGCCCAGGCGCTGTACGCGTTCGCCCCCGCAGCGCTGTCGGTGCTGCTGGTGCATGGCGGCGGTGGCGCTGCATCGCCGGGCACCGGCACCGCTGCCTACTTCCTGGCGATCCTGCTGGTGCAGCTCCTGGCCGCCCTGTGCATGCTGGGCGGGCGCCGGCCCGCCCGCGCACAGTCCTGAGCGCCGCCCCCCGCGCGCAACGCGGGGCAGAATCAGCACACCACACGCTGCCGCAACCGCCATGTCCTCACACGCGCCCGCCGACCCCGCCCCTCTGTTCCGCCAATGCGCCGCCGCGCACCGCCTGCTGCCCGCGGTACGGCAGTTCCATTTCCTGCGCCACGGGCAAACGGCCTGCAACGCGTCGCGCATCTTCCAGGGCCCGCAGGAACCGCTGGACGCCACCGGCCTGGCCCAGGCCGAGCGTGCCGGCCGCGTGCTGGCCGCCAGCGGCGCGCCCATTGCCACCATCGTTTTCAGCGACATGCTGCGCACGCGCCAGACGGCAGAGATCGTCGGCCGCAGCCTGCCCCACGCGGTGCCGCACGCCCTGGCCCAGCTGCGCGAGCGAAATTTCGGCGAACTGGTCGGCACCTCTTCCGCGCACCTGGCCTGGGACTGCGACCCTGCGCAGGGAGAATCGCTCGCGGCCTTCGTCGAGCGCACCGCCGCCGGCCTGCAGGACGCGCTGGACCGCCCCGGGCCGGTCCTGGTGGTGGCCCACGGCGGCACCCTGCACGCCCTGGCCGCCCTGCTGCAGGTCGAGACCACCGCAGCCCTGTTCGCCAATGCGCACCCCCTGCGCCTGGACCGGGCCACCCACGGCTGGACCGCCACGCCCCTGGCCGCCGCGGCGCAGGACCAGGGCGGCCACCTGTCCTGACCGGCACCGGGCCGCCGCCCGCGGCGCCGCGCCCATCGTCGCGAGAGCCCCACGCTAGCTGCGAACCGGCAGCGTCCGGCGTTCCCCCATAGCGGTTCGCACGCCGCCAAACCGTTGATTTCCTTCGGTTTTCAAGCGGGGCAGCGGCGCTTCGGCGCAGCCGGACCTGGTTTTTGGGGTGTTTCGCGGAATACCGGGAAAAGGGCCTGTACAGGCATTGGCTTATAACCACGCGGTCGCGCCCTACGGGGGCGCGTGGATTGAAACCTGCAAGAGGTTTTCACTCTCTTCCCCTCCTGCTGTCGCGCCCTACGGGGGCGCGTGGATTGAAACTTCGCCGTGCCCTAAGCCATCCGATGTAGGCGAACGTCGCGCCCTACGGGGGCGCGTGGATTGAAACTGTCGAGAGCGATCGGGCCTTGCGCCGGCCTGGTGTCGCGCCCTACGGGAGCGCTTGGATTGAGCCCCCCAAGCCACTCCAGCGCCATCGCGGCCGCATGGTCCACGCGCTACTTGGCAGGCCAGGCAGGCACTGCTTGAATGCAGCCATGGTCCAGCGAGAAGCCGCTTGCCGGTGCTACCCAGCCAGCAGTCCGGCCGCCTGGATACCCGCGATGCAGATTTCTTCGTCTTCATCGCCGGTGCCTCCGCTGGCGCCCACTGCGCCCAGTACGTTGCCAGAAGCGTCCTGGATCAGGACGGCGCCGGCCTGGGCCAGGAACTTTCCGTCGGCCGTAGCCGCCAGCGATACGAAGAAATTGGGGTTGCCTTTGGCGCGCTCGGCCAGGACGCGGCTGGAGGCGCCCATGCCTACGGCGCCCCACGCCTTCGCCCTTGCAATATCGAAGCGAAACATGCTCGCGCCATCTTCCCGGTGGAACGCTTTCAGGTCGCCGGAGCCATCGAGCACGGCGACGGCCATGGGCTTGTAGCCGGCTTGCCTGGAACGTGCCAAGGCGGCGTGGATGATCTGGGTGGCCTGGTCGAGACGGAGAGTGGTCATGGCGGTCTGCTTGGAAGGGGGCGCAAATGCGTGGTGCCGGCTGGGGCGCATGGGGACGCTACTCCGGCTTGATGCCGGCGGCCAGGATGGCCTTGCGGTTGATGTCGATGTCGCGCACCAGATAGCTTCGGAACTCCTGTGGCGTGCTTGGCGTGGGCACCGCGCCGTTCGTCTCGAAGGCCTCGCGCAGTCCGGGCTGTTGCAAAGCCGTGGCCAGAGCCAGGCGCATCGTCTCGGCAATGGCGGCTGGCAAGCCTTTGGGCGCCATGAGTCCGATCCAGCTGGCGAACTCGAAGCCCGGCACCGTCTCCGCGAGAGAGGGCACGCTCCCGAGAGGGTGTGCTTCGCGTCCCATGCTGTGGCCCAGCAGCCGCAATCGCCCCGTGGACACCAGGCCGAGCGCCGCTGGCGCAGGTGTCAGCACCCAGTCGGTCTCGCCGGCGACGACCGAGGCTACCCCCTGGCTTCCACCCTTGTAGGGAACATGCAGGGACTCGAAATTGCCTGCGGATTGAAAAGCGACCCCGGCAAGATGGCTGACGGACCCGACGCCCGCAGAGGCCATGTTGGTCTTCCCGCCGCGGCTCTTGGCAAATGCGATCAGCTCTGCGGCACTGCGAACCGGCAGCGCCGGATGGCACACGAGGACATTGGGCAGCAGCGCCATCAGCGAGATGAAGTCGAAGTCCCTCATGGGGTCGTAGTTCACCGCCTTCTGCAGCAGCGGCGCGACGCTCATGGAACTGCTGGACGCCACCAGAACCGTGTAGCCGTCGGCAGCGGCGGCACGCGCCACCTCCACGCCGATGGCACCTGCCGCTCCGGCCCGGTTGTCGACGACCAGTGGCTGATGCAGGGTCGCGGCCAACTGGTTCGCGGCCACGCGCCCGATGGTGTCTACGGAGCTGCCAGCCGCATTGGGAACCACCAGCTTGATCGGCCGGGAAGGAAAGGCCGCCTGTGCCTGGACCCTGCCGGCCAGGGGCAGCAGGGCCGCCACGACCGCGGCAGAAGTGGCAGAGCAGATAAACCGGCGGCGGCATGGCTCGGGGGTGCGGTGGGACATGGTGTTCTCCGGTTGAAGGAAGGTGCCGGCTGCGGCTCAGGGCCTGCCGAACAGCCCGACGAGGCTGGTCGCGCCCCGGGCGTGCCCCGCCAGCCTGTCCAGCAGCTCTGCCCGGGACAGGCCCGCCGGGAGCGCGCCTGGCTCCAGGTCGGTCGCGATCAGGGTGAAGATGTAGTGGTGTGCCCCTGACCCTGCAGGCGGACACGGGCCGGCATAGACAGCAGATCCCGAGGTGCCCTTGCCGCCCACGAACCTGGCCGACGGTGCGCTGACTTCGTTCTCGCCAAAGCCGGTCACCGAAGCGGGAATGCCATACGCGACCCAATGCACGACGCCCAGGCCGCTTCGACCTTCATGGTCGTAGACCGTCAAGGCGAAACTCCGTGTGCCCGGAGGCACGTTCTTCCAGTTCAACGCGGGCGAGATGTTGTCACCGACACAGTTCGGGTTGTCTTTTGCGTTGCCCGCATTGCGGATGGTCAGCGCGGCGCCGTCCACGAAACTGGGCGACGTCAATTCGAATGGCTTCGCCGCGGTGGAGGGCGCAGGTGCCACCACCGGAGTGGCCGCGCATGCGCTCAACAGCACCGCCAGCGAGAGTGCACTGATGTTCAGCAGGGTGTTCATGGGATCTCCTGGTGGGACGTTTGCGGGCTCACTCCGGCAGCAGGCCGATGTCGCCGACGATCTGGCCAAGCCGCCGGTGCTCGTCGCGCAGGAAGGCATCGAAGTCCCTGGGCGAGCCCCCGCCGGCGGCGATAGGACCGATCGCCAGGATTCGTTCTGCGACGGCAGGGTTGGCCAGCAGCTTGTTGATCTCTGTGTTCAGCCGCTGAACGGTTTCCGGGGCGGTGCCGGCCGGGGCCACCAGGGCCATCCAGCCGGTCATTTCCACGCCCGGCAGGTGCTCGGCCGCGGTAGGGACCTGCTCCCATCCCGCCACGCGCTTTGCCGACGTGACGGCAAGCATGCGCAGGCGCCCTTGCTTGATGAGCTGGGACGTCGAGGCCACGTCCGCCACCAACGCGTCCGCGTGTCCGCCGAGGATGTCCTGCACCGCCACGCCTACCGAGCTGTACGACACCAGGTTGGCCTGCGCCTTGCCCCGCGCATTGATCAGGCGCGCGATCATTCCGCCGAATGTTCGCGGTCCCTCGTTCGCCACGGACAGCTTGCCTGGGTTCTGCAGGCTGCGGGCCAGCAGGTCCGGCAGGGACGTGATGGGCGAGTCCGCCCTGACGATGACGGCAAACGGGCTGTTGGCGACGAACGCCACCGGCACGAAATCCCGGAGGGGATCGTAGGGCAGCGCCTTGAAGAGATAGCTGTTGGTGACCAATGCCGCCGTGGTCGCGAAGTACAGGCTGTAGCCGTCTGCCGGGGCGCGCGCAACGGCCTGGGCGCCAATGACGTTCTGGCCACCGGGCCTGTTGTCGATCACGAAGGGCTGCCCAAGGGCTTGGGCCAATCCGTCGCCGAGCATCCGGGCGATGTTGTCCGGCCCCGAGCCGGCCGGCTGCGACAGCACCAACTTGACCGGTTTGCTGGGCCACTTGTCCTGGGCTCCGGCCCAGCCCAGCTGGAAGAGTGCTGCAGCACCGAGTGCCGATTGGAAGATTCTTCTTTGCATGCTTGTCTCCTTTTGGTCTCGTTCCTGGCTAATGCAGTCGCATGGCCAGCGTCTCGATCTGGGCCGCCAGCCCGGCGGCGTCCGCCGCTACCCCATACACATAGCGATCCGGCCGCACCAAGGCTGCAATGCAGCCATGGCGGTCGAACCAGGACGCCACCACGGCGTCGGTCTCGCGCAGGCCATCGCCCATCTGCAGGATGTTCAGTCCCCTGATCGGCGCTGTGCCGGATGTCGCCACCGGCCCCGGGAAGTCCTGGTCCAGCACCAGCCACCATCCGTTGCCGGCGATCGAGTCGAAGCGCACACGCTCTGCCCCGCGCTCGATGAATGGCTGCGGAAAGATGCTCCCGTTGGCGGCATGGGCCACGGGCGACAGAAGGCCCGTTTCGAGCCCGGGAATGACATCCTGGCGCGGCATGTCACGCACCACGCCGCCGCATTCGGCCAGCAGGTGCTGGTCGCGCGCCCTGGCGCGGGCCGCGTCGCGCTCGCCGATGACCGCGCCAATGTCCTTGATGCGGCCCGTGAGCCGGCGCACGTGGGCCTTGCGCTCCTCGCCGTAGGTGTCCAGCAGCGCCTCGGCGGCAGCGCCCTGCACTTCGCCCTTGAGGACCGACGCCAGCTTCCAGCTGAGGTTGGCCACGTCGCGTATGCCCTGGCACATGCCTTGCCCGAGGAACGGCGGCTGCTGGTGCGCGGCGTCTCCCGCTATGAACACGCGGCCATTGCGCCAGCGCTCTGCCACCAAGGCGTGAAACCGGTAGCTCGCCTGCCGCCATAGTTCGCCGTCGTCGGGAGTGAGCCAGCGAGAGAGGAGTTTCCACGTCTCCGCAGACTGCGTCACTTTCCTGGGGTCTTCGCCGTCCTTGAGGGATATCTCCCATCGCCGGTGGTTGCCCGGCCCGATGACCAGGGTGCAGGGGCGCTCAGGCTCGCAGTACTGAACGCTCGTTCTGGGCAGCTTGGCCAGCCCGCGTTCATTGGCGATGACGTCCACCACGAGCCAAGGCTCATCGAACGCAAGATCCTCCAGCTGCAGGCCTGCGAGATCGCGTACCGTGCTGGACGCGCCGTCGCACGCCACCACGTAGCGCGCCCTGACCTGCGCATGCGCGCCGTCCTCCTGGCGCAGCACGAGCGTCGCACCATCGGAGTCCTGGTGCAGGCCTGTCACCTCGACGCCCAGCGCCACCGTCGTGTTGCCTGCCGCGCGCACATGCGCCCGCAGGGCCTCCTCCACCGGCGGCTGGGTGAATACGTTGGAAGGGGTGTGGCCCAGCGGATAGGGCGGCTCCACCATGGTCAGCCGCTTGATGAGCTGTCCGTCCGCGCCGTAGTATTCCGACGGCGTGAAGGGCTCTACATAGCGCGACACCTGTTCCACCACACCAAGCTGCTGGAACACACGCAGCACCTCATGGTCGACCGCAATGGCGCGTGGCTTGTCATAGACCTCCCGCAGCCGGTCGCACACGTACACGCTCAGGCCCATGCCCGAGAGCAGGCCCGCCGCGACGGCCCCCGACGGGCCGAAGCCGACCACCGCGACGTCGTAAATGTCGCGTTTTTCTGTGGAGTGCATGCCTTCAGTCCTCGGCGCGAATGGGGTTGACGAGCTTGCCGATCCCCTCGATCTCCACCTCGAAGCTGTCGCCGGCCTTCATCCACACCGGCGGCGTGCGGGCCTGGCCGACACCAGCCGGCGTGCCCATGACGATGACGTCTCCGGGCTCGAGTGTCAGCACATCGCTCAGCAGCGCGATGGTCTCTGCCACGCCCCAGATCATGTCAGTCGTATTGGCGCTCTGCATGACCTGCCCGTTCAGCCGGCCTTCGATCTTCAACCCGGTGGCAGCATGCGGAAGCGCATCGGCCGTGGTCAGCACGGGGCCAAAGCCGCCGGTTGCGTCGAAGTTCTTGCCGATCGTCCACTGGGGCGTGCGCTTCTGGTAGTCGCGCACGGACATGTCGTTGAAGCAGGTGTAGCCGAATACATAGTCGGGCGCACGCTCCTGCGAGACATGCCTGGGCACGCGGCGGCCGATCACCAGGGCCAACTCGGCTTCGTAGTCGAACCTGGCCGAGACCTTCGGCAGGATGCCTGGCTGCCCGTGCGCCACCAGCGAGGTGGCACCACGATAGAAGAACCACGGGTATTCGGGCTTGTCGCGTCCGCCTTCCTTGGCATGGTCGAAGTAGTTCAGGCCCAGGCAGATGATCTTGCCCGGCTCGGGCACGAGCGGGGCGAAGGTCAGTTGCGCCATGGGCCGGCGCCGAGCGGACGAGGCCAACGCGGCCTTGCCTGCGGCCAGCAGGTCCGCGCCGGTGCGCAGCGCTTCCCGCAGGGCCGCGGGCACTTGCGGCTGTGCCTGGTTCAAGTCAATGACGGCGTCGCCGTCGACCAGGCCGAGCCGGGGCAGGCCATCTTGCAGGAAGGTCGTGAATTGCATGGTGTTCCAGAGTGAGAGAAAGCGAATGGCGCGCAGGCCGTCAGGCGGGCGTCTTGATGAAATGCACCTGCTTCTGCGCGTCCTTGAGGCGATTGGACGGAGGCTGGGAAATGCCCCACTGATCGACACGGCCGGCCGGCCACTTCCAGTCATCCGGGCCGCCGGCACGGTAGCTGTCGTCGATCTGCTCGACTTCGGCGGTGTACTCGATCACCTCGCCAAACGGCCCGATGAAATAGTTGAAGGCGTTGTCGCCGGGGCCATGGCGGCCGGGCCCCCATTCGATCTGGTAGCCGGCGTCGCGCATGCGGCCACCGCCCCGCATGACCGAATCCAGGTCCGGCATGACGAACGCAATATGGTTGAGTGCGTCGTTGTCGGTATCGCCCAACGCGATGCTGTGGTGGTCGCTCGCACAGTTCAGGAAGGCCATGATGCGGGTGCGGTCCGCCAGGGTGAATCCCAGCGCCTCTTCGAAGAAGCGCCGCGTGCGCTCGACGTCGTGGCTGTTGAGCACCGCATGCGCAAGCCGCGCGGGCCTGTCCTTCGCTTCATGCCCATCGGCGTGTTGCCTGTCGCCATGCACCACCTGGATCAGACGTCCATCCGGATCGCGGATGGTCAAGCCCACGCCGCCACCAGGCTCCGTGATGGCGCCAAGCGGCACCGCGATCCGGCCACCGGCCTGCACGGCGGCGTGGGCGACGGCCTGCAACGCCTCGGCGCTTCGCGCCCTGAGCGTGACATGGCGGATCTCCGTCGCAGCCCCGCCGCGATGCAGGGCGAGCAGATGGTGGTCCGGGCCGGAGCCACGGAAGTAGAGCGCGTCGGCGCTGCGCTCGGCGACGTCGAGATGCCAGATCCGGGTGTAGAAGTCTTCGGCGCGCGCCAGGTCGGGTACGTTCAGGGCGACGCTTCGCAAGCCTCCGATCCATGGGGATGTCATGCGGTTTCCTTTGGGTGTGGTGCAAATGCGCGCGCCAGGAAGCGTCGTGCGTTGCCGTGGGTCAATTGCGCGAGCGCCTGCGCGTCGGCAAACGCGGAGCCAATCTGCGAGAGGGGTGCACTCTCGTGAAAATTGAACGGGTAGTCGGTTCCCACCAGCAACTGGGACAGGCCGAACTGGCCGGCCAGGTGCTGCAGAGTGGGCACATCGGAGACCAGCGTGTCGAAGAACAGGCGGCGCGCCTGTTCGACGGGCGCACTCTCCAGCTGCTCCTGGAGTGCGGGAAAGACGCTCCAGCCTTTCTGCAGCCGCGGCAGCAGCGATGCCAACGTGCCGCCACCGTGGCTGAACGCCATGCGCAGCCCGGGCTGGCGCACCAGCATGTTGGCGGTGATGACCGACGCGGCGGCCAGCCCCACATCCGTGGGATAGGCGAGGACCTGCTGAAGCGGTGCGGGTCCGACCAGGCGGTCCATCCCGGTTGGCTTCAGGGCATGCACGAACACCGCCACGTCCAGCGCCTCACAGGCCTCGAAGAAGGGCGCATGGCGGGGATCGCCGATCGGCGTACCGTTGACGTTGCTGCCGATCTCGACCCCGGCGAAGCCCAGCACCTCGACCATGTAGCGCAGCTCTTCGATGGCCAGGTCGATGTCCTGCAGCGGCACGGCTCCCACGCCGATCAGAGCGCCATTGGATTCGGCTGCCATGGCGGCAATCTGCTCGTTCAGGTAGCGCAGCAGCTGGTGGGCATCGACCGGCGGCATCCAGTACGAAAGCAGCTCGGGCATGGGAGAAATGGCCTGGTGCGACAGCCCCATGGCGGCCATGTCGCCGAGCCGGTGCGTCACGCTCCAGCATTTCTCGGAGACGGTCCGGTAGTTTCGCCCCGAGATCATCACGTGGCGATGGCATACGCCGTTAACTGCCGGTGCCGCAAGCGTCGAAGGCCAGTCGGCCGGCACCTTGTGGCCAAGGTAGGACGGGAAGTGCTCCGGCACCACATGCGCGTGGACATCCACGCCGCAGGCGCAGTGGGGCCGCAACCTCATCCCGCCCGCAGGCTCGGCAAGCCGCGAGAGCCGTTCCGCCATGGTGTCTCCTGTCATCCGGTGCGCTGGCACCGGTTCTTTTGTGGCCGCAGTCTAGGCAGGCGGCTTCAATTAATGAAGCTGATTTTTCATATACATAAAATCCACGCCATGGATATCAAAGACGTGGATCTGAATCTGCTCGTCGCTTTCGATGCGATGACCGAACAGCGCAGCGTCACCCGGGCTGCCGAATCCGTGGGGTTGAGCCAGCCCGCCATGAGCGCCGCGGTGGCCCGGCTGCGGGTGCTGTTTGACGATCCGTTGTTCGTGAAGACCGCCGCGGGCATGCAGCCGACGCCGCGGGCGGCGGCGCTTGCAGATCCCGTGCGCCGGGTGGTCGAGGCGATCAAGGTCGAGATCCTGCCGGCCTCCGCCTTCGACCCGGCCACTGCAAGAAAGCGGTTTGCCATCGTGACACCCGATATCGCGGAGGTGCACTTTCTGCCCAAGATACTGGCGCACTTTGCCCGGGAAGCGCCGGCCTGCACGCTGCAGACGCTGTCGATGCCCCGCCACGCCGCTGCTGACGCCCTGGCCTCCGGCGCCGCCGAGCTCGCCATTGGCTACCTGCCCGACCTGCAGAAGGCGGGTTTCTTCCTGCAAAAGCTGTTCCGCAACGACTACGTGTGCATTGTGCGAAACCGCCACCCCACCATCGGGGAGCGGTTGACGCTCAAGACGTACCTCGCGGCCTCGCATGCGGTGGTCAGCCCGGACGGACGCGAGCATGTGCTCGAGCAAACGCTGCAAATGCGGGGCGTCGAGCGCCGCGTGACGGTCGGGCTGTCCCACTTCATGAGCCTGCTGCCCATCATCGAGGGCTCGGACCTGGTCGCCACGGTTCCCAGGGATCTCGCCAACATCTGCGCCTGCCATGGCGACATCAGGATCGTCGAGCCGCCGTTCAAGTCACCCGTCGTGGAAGTCCATCAGTTCTGGCACCGGCGGTTCCACAAGGATGCGGCCAACGTGTGGCTGCGCGAGCTTGTTCACCGGCTGTTCCATTTCTGACGGAGGCAGTGCCCTGCCCCATCGCACCGGCCGCAGATTGCCTGTCAGCGGTTCATCACGATCTGCCCGGTGACGACCGCCACCTGCGACTCGTCCAGCGCCGTGGCGGCGCTGCTGCCAAAGGCCATGCGTTCGTCCACGCTCCAGGCCACGCTCGTGACCGTGCCCACGGCGTTGCTCTGCAAATCCTCGCGCATGCGGCCGAAGCGGGCATCCGGATTGCCGTCGATCTGCGTGTCCAGCAGCGACGCCAGCGCAGGGGTGACCTGCCTGAGCACCATCACATTGCGGGGCCGCGACACGTAGTTGCCGACCGCAGCACCGGGCTCGGCCCAGCCCACGTTCTGGAAGCACACCTGCATTTCCTGCGGGTTGCCGTTGGAGTCCAGGTAGACATAGCGGTCGTTGAGCCCTTCCGCCCGACCCTGCGGCAGGCGGATGCCGGCAGCCAGGAAGACGTTGAGCATGGCAGTGCCGCACAGTGCGGTATTGCTGGCGTTGACCTGGCCCGTCGGTGCGGCGGCCAGGTCGCCGGGCACGATGCCGGTACCGGCGGTGTAGGCGTCATAGGCCATCAGCCAGCCCTGCACGAAGGTGGACGAGATGCGCTGGTAGCTCGCGTTGCGCTGCAGGTCCCGGGCGATGGCCACGGCCCCCAGGATCAGGCCGATGACGATCAGTACGACCGACATCTCGACCATGGTGAACCCGCGCTGCAGGGCAGCGGCGCGGCGCGGGAAGAAGAACGAAAGGGAGGAGCGCATTTTCAGAAGCCCAGGTTGTCGGCAGTGCGGGCATCGGCATCGATAGCGGTGGCCTGGGCCGCGCTGTCGGTGACCAGGGGGACGACTTCGACGACGCGGCGGTCGGCCTCCTGCTTGACCAGCACGGACTTGGCCAGCGTGCCCGCGGAGGCCGCGACCGCCGCCGTGTTGGTGACAACGGCAGCGATCGCCGGGACCAGCACCCCAGAGGCCGAGCCGTAGGTGAGGATGGTGAAGGCCACGGCATTGGCAGAAGCCGCCACGGCACCGGACAGGCCGGCGCTGGCGCCCAGCACACCGGCCGTGGCCGATGCCACGCCGGCGTCGGCCAGCAGCACCGAGATCTCCAACTGCCGCTTGTAGTTGATCAGCGCCTGCTGCATGAAGGCCGCGGAGGTCGCCGCATTCACATGCGCGTGGCTGACCGCCGACAGGCCCTGCCCGCAATGCAGCTGGGCAAAGAGCGCGTCGAAGGACACCGCCAGCACGCGGTCGTCGTAGCCGCTGGAGGCTGGGCGGTTGGAGGCGTCGAAGGTCGGCGACGCGCTGGTCGCGGTGGCCTGGTAGCCGTCGAAACGGCTGCCATCGCCATCCGCGTCCAGCAGGCCCGGCGCCGCGACCACGAAGGCCACCGCACGCCGGGCCGCGCCCGAGTCGGGGTCGATCACCCCGAGCGCGGCCGTATTGGCCGCCGCGTTGGAGGCGAGCGTGGCGGCATAGCAGAAGTCCACAAGGTTGGCATTGGCCGGGTTGAGTGCCAGCGGTGTGGCCGGCAGAGCGGGCGGCAGGCCTACGGTGAAGGATGGGCGCAGGCGGTCCTTGACGCTGGCAAGGTCCATGTCGAGCCAGGGCTGCGTGGCATTGGCCGCGCGGTAGACACCGTAGCGCAGCTGGCCTGCCGTGGCATCGGCCACGCCGATGGTGCGCCAGGGCAGCAGGCCGACCTGGCCGGCGGAGCAGTCCTCGCTGCCGTCGGCGTTGCTGGCCGGGCACGGCAGGCGGTAGTTGGCGTGGGCATAGCCGACGAGTGCACGCTCGGCGACCTGCAGCAGATCGCGGTCCGCCACGCTGGCTTTTTCCTGCGCCGCCATGCGCCAGTACGCGACGAAGCCGATGGCCAGCAGGCCAAGTACCACCAGCGAGACACCGAGCTCGACCAGCGAGAAGCCGCGCTGGCGCGCTGGCATCGGTGTACGCACGACGCTCATGGCAGCAGCCCCTTGGTGTCCACCACCGTGGCGGCCGTCACGGCGGCGTCGCGCGCCACCAGTGCGCGCGCCTTCTGCACGCTGGCGTCCGTGGCCTGCTTGCCGGCCTTCTGCTCGGCTGCGATCGCCGATACCAGTTGCACCGTGGCCACCACCAGCGCCGCAGCCGCGGCGCCCACCGCGCCGACAGCCCCGACCACGGTGCCGGCGCCGACGCCCACGCTGTTCGAGGCCAGGGATACGGCGCTGGCCGTGGTGCCGATGGCGATCGCCATGTCCAGCGATGCCAGGCCAAGGTTGGCCTCGGCGAACTTGCGGTCGGTCACGCGCACGTTGTAGGCAAAGCCACGGAAGCGGTTGAACATGTCCGCATTGCGGTACAGGTCAAAGGCCACGTAGGCCGAGCGTGCGGCAGCGTTCGCCTCGCCCAGGCGGGTGACGCAGCCGAGCCGCGATGACAGCTCGCCCAGCCCCGTGGCGGCCACACGGTCGTCGAAGGTCGCGGTAGCTGCTGCGCCGGGTAGCGGGAACGCCGCGGCATAGGCATCGTTGAAGCGGCGGTCGGCCCCCGCGTCGGCCACGGCGTAGGCGACGGGAACGCCACCCGCAAGCAGCCCTGCGGGCGCGGCCGCGGCTGTGCGCAGCGAGAGGCAAAGATCCAGCCCGTTGATCTGCGCAGGGTTGTAGGTCGCCACGGAGATGATCGGCGCGGGCGGCAGGTTCGGGACGAAGCGGCTGACCGCCACGGCCAGGTCGGCGGTCGGCGTGCGGTAGACGCCATAGCGCAGCGCGACGTCGCCGCGCGGCAGCCCCAGCGTACGCCAGGGCAGTTCGCCCAGCGCGTCGGCGCCGCAGACCTCGCCACCGGTACCGTCCAGCGCCGCCGGGCATGGCAGCCGGTGCCGGCGCAGCGCGAAGCCTTCGATGGCATCCTGCGCCTGGCGCAGGCGCAACTGGGGCGTATCGCCCTCGGCCACGCCGCGGCTGGCCGGCATCACGCGCCAGACCACCAGGCCCACCACGCCCACCAGCACCAGAGAAACCGCCAACTCGACCAGCGAGAAGCCGGACTGCCGTAGGTTCTTCACGACCTTCATCGGATGCCTCCCCGCAGGTCGACCTGCTTGAGGATGTCCTCTGCGCCCGTCCACACGTAGTTCAGCAGCGCGGAGCCGGTACCGCCGCCGGTAGAGACGGCGGCGAGCGTGTCGTAGTTCTGCTTCACGGTGGCTTCCTGCGTTACGGACTGGTCATAGCGCGCCTGCGCCGCCTTGACGTTCTCGCTGCGCGTCCACCAGATGAAGTACTTGCCATTGCTGGTGTCGAACAGGTCGTTGAGCTTGTTGCGGATACGCTGGCTGCCGTCGTAGTAGTGGACGACGTCCTGGCAAACCACTACCGGCTTCAGATTGACGATTTCGACATGGCATTCGTTCACGGTGTACGGCAGTGCGCTGAACTTGGCCGCTGCATTGTTCTTGGCCGTGTTCAGCGCATTCGCCGCCGCGGTCAGCGCCGCCTGCGCCGCGTCCTTGTTGCTCTGCGCCGACGCAACGGTCAGCGACATGCTCGCCAGCTGCTCGTTGAGCATGTCGCGCTGGGACACCAGGTCGGTGCGGCGGCTCTGCAGCGCCGCGCGCGAGGCGGCGTCCGTCTCGGCTGCGATCTGGGCGTCCAGGTCGGCGATCTGCGTGTTCATCGCAGCGACCTGGTCGCTGAGCCGCTGGATCTGCGCCGCATTGTTGCCGGTGTTGTTCTGGGCCCGCAGGGTGTCGATCGCCTTCTGCAACTCGGCCTTCTTGGCCGGGTCTGGTTCCGCATCCATCTGGGCCTGCAGGGCCGCTATCGCCGCGTCGTTCTGGGTGTTGGTGGCGTTGGTGCCGGCAGCGGTCTCGCGTGCCTGCTTCAGCGCATCGTCGGCCTTGTTGTAGTTCTGCAATGCCAGGATCCAGGCATCGGCCTTGTCGCGCACGCCGGGGAAGTCGCCATCGAGGTAGTCCGGGGACTTGGTGCCGCGGGTGGGCGAGCCCATGTTGTTGACGTCGGTCACCACGCTGTGTGCTTCGTTGTAGAGCGCCGTCCAGGCGGCGTCCTTGTCGGTCGTGGCGGTTGCCAGTTGGGACTGCGCGGTGGACAGCTTGGCGGCGGCATCCACGCGGGCGGCCGTGGCGTCGGTCCAGGCGTTCCGGGCCTGGGTGACCGACTCCGAAAGGTCCATGCCGATGGTCTGCGGCTGGCCGGCCTGGATGGCGGCTGCCATGCTGATGCCGAAGGCCACGACCGTCGATGCCGCCGCCGCTGCATTGAGCCCGATCGCCACGGCCGATGCGGCGATGGCTACGGCCGCGGCCGCCACCGACGCGGCGGCGTGAGGAATCTCGGCGCAGCCCACCAGGAACACACAGGTGGCGATGGCGGTGGCCAGCAGGCCGCTGGCCGTGCCCATGTAGGTCGTCGCGGTGGCCATGTTGCCGGCCGCCACCGCGATCTTCACCACCGTGACGATGGCCTTGACGCCGTTGACGGCGGTGATGACGCCCGCGCTCAGCAGGAGGCTGGCGCGCTGCGAGTCCACTTCCTCGACCACCTCGGTCGCCAGGGACATGCCATCGAGCGAATCCATGAGCCGGTCGCAGTCGAGCATGCGGCTCAGGCCCTGGTAGCTGCGCGCGACCACCCGGTCGTCGTAGCGGCTGACGAGGGAGCCGGCGTCGGGCAGCTCCATGGTGGCGGTGCTGCCGCCGTTGAGTCCGTCGAACAGATTGCCATTGCCATCGGCGTCGCGCAGGCCCGGGTGGGCCAGCGCATAGGCCACGGGGTAGCCGGCCGGCGAGGTGCCCACGCGTGCATGCGCCGTCTGCACGACCGCCGCCGTGGCCGTCGCCAGTGCCTGGCAGAAATCGGCGGTCGTTCCGGAATTGCCCAGCGCACGGCGCGCGTCATAGCGCTCGCCGCCGAAGCTGATCGGCTCGTACAGGTTGTTGCCGCTGGCCACCGCGGCCAGGTCCACGGCGCTGCGCTGCACCTGGTAGGCCAGTTGGCCCACGCCGGCGGCCGCCATGCTGCCCTCCAGGCCCAGGGTGCGGTAGGGCAGCCGCCCCTTCTGCGCGCCGCCGGCGCAGTCTTCCAGGCCGCTGGTGGTGCTGGCCGGGCATGGCAGCCGGTTGTGGGCGGCCACATAGCTGGCCAGGTAGCGGTCGGCCTGCACCAGGGCCACCATCTCGTCCTCGGCCGCCAGCGAGGCCTGCCGCGTCTTCACGACGATGACCCCGGCCACCAGCGCACCGGCCACCACCAGCGTGAGCAGCAGGGCCTCGAGCAGGCCCAGGCCCCGCTCACGGCGGCCCCATGCGGCTGATGCTGACGGGCGCCACGCACGCATGTCAATTCTCCCTAGAAGGCCGCGAAGCGGGCCATGCGTCCACATCAACGGAGCCAGCTTCGCCGGTCCGCAGAAGAGCCCTTGCAGGCTGCGCAGGGCAGCGGCAAGAGGGCTGGCGAAGGCACGCGGTACGCAGCTTCATCGGGTTCCCAGCGACTGCTGGACCGACTGCTGGACCAGGTCGTAGACCGGCAGCAGCAAGGCCACGATCAGGAACAGGAACAGCGCGCCCGCCACCAGGATGATGGCTGGCTTGATGACCTCCGACAGCGACTGGATCAGCGAGTCCAGCCGCTTGCGGTACTCCTGCGCCAGATGCGCAAGTTGCTGGTCCAGGCTACCGGACTCCTCGCCCACGGCGATCATGCGGATCGCCATCGGCGGAAAGCCGCCGGTGCGCCGCATGGCCAGCGATATGCGCTCGCCGCGCGCCACGGCATCGCGCACGCGCAGCAGCCGCGTGCGGTAGTAGCGGTCGCGCGTGGAGCGCTGCAGGATCTCCAGGCAGGCGACGAAGTCCAGCCCGGCCCGCACCAGGATGGCCAGGTGCTCGGTCAGGTGCGCCATGCCCGAGGCCGTCATGAGCACGCGCGAGATCGGCAGGCGATGCAGCGTCTCGTGGAGCAGTACCTTGGCCTGTGGCAGGCGGGCAAAGGCATAGGCCACCACGCCGGCCACAGCCAGGACGATCAGCAGCACGACCATGGCATGGTCGACCACGGTGTTGGAAAACGACACCAGCGCCTCGGTCAGCGGCGGCACCTTGGCATTGAGCTGCTTGAACAGCCGGGCCATGTTGGGCACCACGTAGTAGACCCAGAAGCCGGCCACGGCAAAGATGGTGCCGAACACGAAGAGCGGGTAGATCATGGCCGTGCGGATATCGCGGCGGATCGCCACCACCCGCTCCACGTGCTGCGCGCTCTCGGACAGCATGCGGTCCAGCGTACCGGACTGGTCGCCGATCATCACCAGGTTGCGCACTGTCTCGGGAAACACGTCGGGGTAGCGCGCGAAAGCCTGCGCCATCGGGATCCCGCTGCGCAGGTCGTCCGACAGCCGTTCGGCCAGCTGGCCCACGGCGCGCTGGCGGCCGGACACGCCCTCCTCCACCAGCGTGCGCAAGGCTTCGGTCGCCGACACGCCGGCCCGCAGCATCAGGCCGAGGTCGCGCAGGAAGCCGCCCAGGTCCTCCAGCCGCATGCTGCGCCGGGTGAGGTGGCGCAGCACCGCAGTCAGCTCGACCATCCAGCCGGGCATGCGCCACAGCGTGAGCACCGTGCCTTCGGTTTCGCGCTCCAGCCGCAGGCGCGCGGAATGGTCGCGCTCAACGACCAGCCGCAGCACGCCGTGCCGAAGCGCACCGTGCGGCATCAGCACCCGGTAGTAGTAGACCCGCATGTTGTTCATGGTCGGCCGCGCCTCAGTAGCTGCCCACGGCGCGCTCGATCTCGTCGACCGTGGTTTCGCCGTTCAGCACGCGCTGGCGCGACAGCGCCAGGATCGGCCGCAGGCCACCGCGCTCGGCGATCTCGCGCAGGGCGCCGCGTGGCAGGTCGGCGGCGATGGCGTCGGCCATCTCGCGCTGCAGGATCAGCATCTCGTAGACCGGCAGCCGGCCCAGGAAGCCCGAGTTGCGGCAGTGCGCGCACCCGACGCCATGGAACAGGCGCGCCGCGGGCCGGCCGAGCCAGGACTGCTCCTCCTCGGTGGCGTCGCGCTCGGTACGGCAGTACGGGCAGATGCGCCGCACCAGCCGCTGGTTGATCACCGCCACCAGGTTCTCGGCGATGGTGTCGGTATCCACGCCCAGCAGCTTGAGCCGCGGCACCACGCCGAAGATGCCGCCGACGTGCAGGGTGGACAGCACCAGGTGCCCGGTGGAGGAGGCGTCGAGCGCCGCGCGCGCGGTCTCGGCGTCGCGGATTTCACCGACCAGGATGATGTCCGGGTCGTGGCGCAGGAAGTGCCGCATGGCGGTGGAGAAGTCGTAGCCGGCGCGCCGGTTCACTTCGGTCTGGCAGGCCACCGGGACGCGGTACTCGACCGGGTCCTCCACCGTCACCACGTTGCGTTCGACCAGCGGCTGCATGCGCAGTGCCGCATGCAGCGTGGTGCTCTTGCCGGAGCCGGTGGGACCGGTGATCAGGATAAGGCCGTGCGGCCGCGCGAACACCTTGGTCATGCGCTGCACGTCCTCGGGCAGGAAGCCCAGGTCCTCCAGCTTGTCCAGGTCGCCGCGCTCGGGCAGCAGGCGCATCACCATGCGCTCGCCCTGCTCCGAGATCAGCGTGGAAACCCGCACCGTGTAGGCGGCCTCCAGCACGGTGGCGGTAAAGCTGCCGTCCTGCGGCAGGCGCTGCTCGCTCGCGTCCATGTCGGCCTGCAGCTTGACGAAGCTCACCAGCCGGTCCAGTGCGCGCGACAGCGCGAACATCGGCCGCATCACGCCGTCCACGCGCATCAGCACGGTGCAACTGCGCGCGGTGGGCGCGACGTGGATGTCGGTGGCACGCTCGCGCACGCCCAGGTGCAGGATGTAGTCCAGCAGCCGGGCCGGGCTGTAGGCGCGGTCCACGTCGGCCTCCAGCCGGCGGACCTCGCCCGCGATCAGCTTGTCCGGCGGGTTCTCGGCAAAGTAGAAATGCTGCTGCGTGGCCTGCGCCACCTTGTCGAACTCGCCCTGCAGGAAGCGCGCCGGCATGCCGATGCGGCGATCGATCGCCTCGGCCACGGCCGCGGGGTTGGCATCGCCCAGTACCACCTCCACCGCACTGCCCTCGCGCCGCAGGGGAAGAAAGCGGTGCGTCAGGCAGATGTTGCGGTTGAACGCGGCCGCCACGTCGGGGTCCGGGGCCGGCAGGTCCGCCACGTCGACGAAGGGAATGCCGCGCTGGCGCGCCAGGAAGCGGGCGATGTCCTTGCCGCTGGCAAAGCCCAGCTCCATCAGCAGGCGGCCGAGCGGCAGTCCTTCGATCTTCTGCTTGTGCAGCGCGTAGTCGATGACGACCTGCGACACCACGCCGTCGGCGATGAGCTGCTCGCCGATCGGCGCGAGCACGGAGCCCAGCTCGTCCTGAAGGTCAGTCATGGCGTGTGCCGGCGGCGCGGGAGGGAGCATCCATCTTCTCCAGAAGCATGTGACTCAGTTCATCGGGAAGTGCGGTCGCAGGCAGGCCCAGGGCAGTCTGGAAGCTGCCCAGCGCAGCCGCCGTGCGCGGACCGTAGAAGCCGTCGACCTGCGAGGGCTCCAGCGCCCCCTGGCGGACCAGCGCGTTCTGCAAGGCCGTGTTGGCGGGAGATACCTGGATCGCACTGAAAGCGCTGCGGTTCAGCGTATCGCCCCACAGGGCCCAGTGCTCCTGGCCACGCTGGAACAGGCACAGGCCGCGCTCGGAGCGCAGCCGCGCCTGCGCGGCCTCGGGCAGCCGCCGGCCGATGATCGGCAGCCCGCCGGCCTCGTCCGCCAGGCGGGACAGGCACGCAGGCTCGCTGACCGCCTCCGGTGCGGCCGCCACCACGGGCGCTGCGGCTGCCGGTACGGCTGGCAGCTCCGGCACCGGCGCTTCGGGCGGAGCGACCGCGGCAGGCACTGCAGCCACCTGCGGCGCCGCCGGCGGCGGAGAGGCGGACGGCATGGCCGGCTGCCAGACATAGGAGGCGGCACCGACGCCGAGCGCCGCCAGGCCGGCGCCGCCGAGCGCGAGCGCCATGCGCAGCCGCGAGGGCAGGCGCGAGGGCAGCGGACCGACCGCCACGTCCTGCACGGCCGCACGGACCAGGGCCGGCCTGATCGCCCCGCCGCCCTGTGCCGCCAGCCCGTAGAGGCAGCGGTCCAGCACCAGGTGAATGCGGCGCAGGTTGCCGCCGGTGGCACGGTAGAGCAGTCGCGCGGCGGCGGGCTTGAGCTCGATGCGGCCCTGCGCGCCGGCGGCGCCCACGCGCATCTCGAAGTAGCGCGGCAGCTCGCCGCGGCGCAGCCCCGACAGGCGCGCGTGCTTGACCACCCGGCTCTTGAGCTGGCGCATCTCGCGGCCCTCGAGCAGCGCCTCCAGCTCGGGCTGGCCGGCCAGCAGTATCTGCAGCAGCTTTTCCTGCCCGGTCTCCAGGTTGCACAGCAGGCGCACCAGCTCCAGGGATGCCGGCTGCAGGTTCTGCGCGTCGTCCACCACCAGCAGGCAGGTCCTGCCGGCCTGGTACTCTTCCATCAGGAAGCGGTTCAGGCGCGCCAGCGCCTCGTCCATGTCGTCGCTGGGCTCCAGGCCGAAGTCGCGCAGGATGGCCGACAGCAGGGCCTCACGCTGCAGGAAGGTGTTGAACACCAGCGCCGAGCGTGTCTCTTCCTGCGGCAGCGCGTCCAGCAGACGCCGCACGAAGGTGCTCTTGCCCAGCCCGACCTCGCCGGTCAGCAACACGAAGCCCTTGCGCGCCTGGATGCAGTGCAGCACCTCCGAGAACTGCTCCTGCAGTTCCGGCGTGAAGAAGTAGCTGCTGGCGTCCGGCGTGGGGGGAAACGGGTTGCGCGTCAGCCCCAGCCGCGCATGGAGGGCCGTCATTGCCATCAAAGTCCCTTCCCGAACGCTGCCAGCGCCGAGGCCAGGGGCTCCGACTCGGGGTGCTGGCGCAGGGCCTCGGCAAGGATCTGCCGCGCGCTCTCGGTGCGCTGCTGGCGCGCCTCGATGGCGGCGTAGTTGATGCTGGCTTCCTCGTCGCCCGGCAGGCGCTCGAGGATGTCGCGGTAGTTCTGCACGGCGCCCGCCGTGTCGCCGCGGGCCATGGCGTACCAGGCCTCAGCCCGCAGCAGCGAGACGCTGCCGCGCGTGAGCTGGCGGCGCAGGCCGGCGAGCTGCTGCTCGGCCTGCGGCAGGTCCTGGGCGCGCATGGCCTGCAGGAACAGGCCAAAGCGCTGCTCCACCGGCACCTCGGGCTCCGGCGGCTTCGGCGCCTGTGCCGCGCGCGGCACCACCGCACGCGCAGAAGCACCGCGGGGTGCCGGCCTGGCCGCCGGCGCAGCCGGTGGCGACGACGCCGCCGCGATGGTCACGGCGGCCGCAGCCGGCGCAGAAACCGGTACCGCTGGCGCGGGCGCGGACTCTGGCAGTTGCGCGGACGGCAGCGTCGGCGCCTGGGCAGGCACAGGCGCAGCTGCGGGCTCAAGGGAAGGCGCTGGCGGCGCCGCAACGGCCACGGCCATCGGCGGCGGTGCCGCCTGCAGCATGCGCCAGCCGGCATAGGCTGCGGCCCCCACGGCGAGCACTGCCGCGAAGGCCAGCAGACCCAGCCATGCACCGCGGCGCGCGGGTGCCGAAACCGCCGGCACCCAGGCGGCCGAGTTCGCCGCAGCCGGGCGGTCCATCTCCTTGAGGGCCTCGTGGATCAGGCTCATAGCTTGCGTACCCGCATGACGATCACCAGCTCGCGGCTGGAGTGGGTGTCGGCCGTGTTGCCCACCAGCTTGCCGAACAGAGGAACGTCGGACAGCCCCGGTGCGCCGCGGTCCTTGTTGGTGGTGCGCTGGTCGATCAGGCCGCCAACCACCACCACATCGCCGTCACCCACATTGAGCGTGGTGGTGAGCCCCTTGTAATTGACCACCGGCAGCGTGACCCGGTTGTTGGTGCTGACCTCGACCAGCGCCAGGCTGGCGGCGTCGACGTCGCTCTGCATCGGGTTGATCAGCAGCTCGATGCGGCCGTCTTCCCGCATGAAGGGCAGCACGCCGACCATGACGCCGGAGAAGACCGAGTCGGTCTGCACGTCGGAGGTTGCCGTGCTGGCGCCGCCGCCAGGAGCCACCAGCGTGGACGAGGAGCGCGCCACGTAGCGGATGCTGCTGCCCACCGACAGCAGCGCCGGCGTGCCGTTGCGCACCTGCACGTTGGGGTTGGACAGTACCTTGAGGTTGCCGAAGGAGCGCAGCGCGTTGAGCACGACGCTGGAGGTGCTGCCCTGGTAGCCGACACCGATGGCCGGGCCGTTGTTGCTGCCGATCAGCGCGGACGGCAGGGTGACCACGCGCGACAGCGCGCTGCCGGTGTTGGGCAGGCTGGCCGTGGTGGAGCCCAGCGTGATCGGCGAGGTGCCGAAGCCGGCGGCCAGCCGGCCGCGCAGGATGCTCCAGTCCACGCCGAACTCGTAGCTGTCCGAGAGCTGCACGTCGATCAGCTGCGCCTCGATGTAGACCTGCTTGCGCAGCATGCCCTGCACCTTTGCCAGCATCTTCTCGACCGAACGCATCTTCGACGGGCGCGCCTTCACGAACAGCGTGCCGCTCATGCGGTTGAGGCTGTAGCCCACTTCCGGCGCCGGGCTCTCCGCCAGGTCTGCGCTGAAGGGCGCGAGCGCGCCGGGTGTGGTGGAGGCCGGCACCACCTGCGGCAGGCCTGCCGCCGCGGCGCGGCGGGTGTCGTCACCCAGGATGACCTTGAGGTTGTTCTCGATCTCCTGGTAAGGGTCCGACTTGGTCCCGCCGTTGCCGCTGATCGACAGGTTGCCGCGCAGCGCATTGGAGCTGCCGCCGCCACCGCCGCTCGACCCGCCCGTGGAGTTGCCGAACACGTTGCCCCCCGCGGCCAGGTCGAGGCTGGTGGTGCTGTTGAGGAAGTCGAGCGAGAAGAACTTCTCCTCGTTCATCATCACGCGCAGCGTGTTGCCCTGGATCTCGCCCGAGACGTTGTAGGCGCGCAGCACCTCGTTGAAGGCCTCGCGCAGGGACACCTGGCGCAGGTACATGTCCGACAGCTGGCCGGCCCGCACCACCGCGGGGTCCACCACCAGGTTGATGTTGGCACTGTCGGCGAAGGCGGCCAGGATCTGGCTGATGGTGGCGCGCGACATCGCCACCGTGATCACCTTGCCTTCCAGCGGATCGAACTTCGGCGCAATGGGCACGATCTCCGGTGCCGGCGCGGTCTGGCGCATCTGCTGGTTGAGAAGCTGCTGGTTCTCCAGCAGCTTGCGCGACTCGGCCACCATCTGCTCGCGCATCTTCTGGACCGTCTCCAGGTCCGGCTCCTTCAGGCTCTGCAGGCTGCGCGGCGGCGTGGAGTTGCAGCCTGCGAGCAGGGCAACGGCCACGGCGGACAGGACCCAGCGCGAACGGGGACGGCGGTGCGGCAGGATGGCGGGGGTGAGAGGCATGTCGGGTTCCATATCTGTTCAGGGCGTGCGGGCACCGAGCCAGCCGGTCAGCGCGACCAGCGATTCGGCCGCCACCACGTCGTCGCGGTTGAGGGTCATGGCCGTGCCGGGGGCGTAGGCACAGGCGCTGCCGGGGGTGTGCGGGATATCGAACCGGCTGCCGTCGCTGTCGCGGTCCTCCAGCGGGAGGACCACGAAGAAGGCGGGATGGGAGCGCACGTTGGCGGCGCAGTCGACCGCGCCGTCCGTGCCGTCGTTGCCGGTCAGGCGGGTATGCGCGGCACTGGTGGACTCGCCCGCGGCATAGGTGAGGCCGGCCATCAGGTCGCGGGCGTTGCGGTAGCCCGGCGTACCGGCGGCATCGCCGGTACGCTCCGTCGCCACTGCCAGGTCCGCGTCGCCGGCAGCAGCGCCGCTGTTGCGGTACACGCTGTAGAGCGCGCGCAGGCTCGCGGCCGGCAGGTCCAGCCCCAGGCTGCGGTAGGGCAGCCATCCCGCTTCGGCATTCGCGGGGCAAGTGCCGGAGGCATCGCCTTCCCAGCCGGTGCCGGCGGTGTCCGGGCAGGGCAGGCGCGCGTTGCGCAGTGCGAACCCGCGCAGCGCCTCGCGCAGGCTCTCTCCCGCCTGCACGGCCCGGTCGCGGTCGCGCAGCGCGTTGCTGTTGTCGTAGGCGCCGGCCACCGCCCAAGTGAGCAGCCCCAGGCTCAGCAGGACGATGCTGAGCTCGACCAGGGAGAAACCGCGCTGCGCGGCGTAGGGCAGCATCATCGCGCGGCCCCGGGTGCCGCCACGTCGGAGGTCATGCCGGCCTGCAGCCGCTGCATCTCGGTCATGCGCTCCTGCAGCTTGGCGGCGGTGTCGGGGCCCGGCGTGGCCGCCAGCGCCTGCATCTCCAGCGCCAGCTGCTGTATGCGTTCGCTGCGTGCCAGGTTGTCGCGCACGGCCTGGAGGTTGACGCCGGCGACGACGTTGCTGCCCTGGTTCTTCTGCAGGTCGGCCAGCACGGCGTCGATGTCGCGCACGCTGGGCCGCGGGTTGGCCGCCAGCATCTGCAGGCGACGCTGGATGTCGTCGATGCTGGGCGCGCCAGCCCGGCCCACGGCCACCGGCGGCAGGGCCACGTCAGGCGCGGACGACGCCCAGGGTGCGCGCGCGTCCAGGGGGCTGCCCTGGGCCGGCGCGGCCGCCATGCCCGACGGCGGCACCGCCCCGGCTGCCGCCGGGCTGAAGGGGAGCACCGGTGCGGGCGCCACGCCGGAGGCCATGGGCGGCGTCACCGGCAGGGGTGCCGTGGACGACTCCTGGCGCATGAGCAGGGCCGCGCCGACCGCCAGGGCCGCGATCCCCAGCAGCGCCCCCGTGAGCACGCCGCGGTTCAACGAGGCTCTCCTGCGACCAGCGGACGCGGGGCGTCGAACTGCTGCCGGGCCTGGGTGGTGTCGGGTGCGGCGGCCGAGCGCAGCGTGCCCACGCGCAGGCGCTCCACCGGCACCGACAGCGTCTGGCGCCCGTTGGACTCGCGCACCTGCACCTGGTCACGCCCCACCTTCACCACGCGGCCGCCGCCGCTCAGGCGCCCGCCCTGGCGTACCAGGCGGTCATCGACCACGGCCACGTGCTCGCCGTTGCTCTGCAGCAATACAGTGACGCTGCGCGGCGGCATGGACGGGCCGCCGGCTCCCGGCATGCCGGGCGCGGGCACGGCAACGAGCGGACGGCCCGACGCCGCAGGCGTGCTGTGCAGGCGCTGGTTGACCTGCTCGATGGCCTCGAGCGTGGCGGCGATCTGCTGGCGGTTGCCCATGGTCCTGTCGGGCAGGGGCTTGAGCTCGACCTGCCCCACGCGCTCGGGCAGGGCGCGATGGGACAACAAGCCATAGACGCCCACCAGCCCCCAGCCCAGCAGGGCCACGGCAACGGCGTTGAGCGCAAGCGCTGCGTATTTCATGGATCTCATTTCCTCAGCTGCGCGTGGCAGCCAGCGCCGTCAGCCGGTAGGAGAAGGCACCGGGCGCGGTATCGATCGGGTTGATGGCCTGGGCGCTCCAGCCCGCCGCACGCAGGCGCGCCAGCAGGCGGCCGATGGACTCGACACCGCCGTCCTGGGCCACGCCGTCCACCTGGAAAGCGCGCTCCTGGTTGCCGTTGGAGTCGAGCCGCAGCCGCTGGATGCGGATGTCGGTCCCCGCCGCGTCGCGCAGCAGGCCCAGCATGGGAACCGGGTCGTAGCGGGCCGCCTCCCCCAGCTTGCGCGCCAGGTCGGCCACCGGCGCAAAGCCTTGCGCGGGCTCCATGCGGTTGATGGCGGCCACGCGGGTTTCGAGCGCCTGCGCCGTCCGCCGGCTTTCCTCGGCGGCGTGCCGGTCATGCTGGCTCTGCGCCTGGGCGAACAGGCCGAGCCCGACCAGCCCCAGCGCCAGAATGCCGGCGGTGGTCGCCACGCCGGCCACCAGGCGCTCGCTCCACCAGGCCAGCCGCGCCAGTGGCGGGTTGACGCTGGCGCGGATGCCGGCGCGCGCCACCAGGGGCGGCAACGCCGACGTCACCGAGCCGGTAGGCGTCTGCCATTCCGTGGCCGGCATGCTGCTGGTGGGCACGTCGACCAGCTGGTTCCAGCGGGCCAGCAGCCGCGCCTCCTGGCCGGGCTCGGACGACAGCACGCTGCCCCAGACCACGGAGCGGTCGACCCCATTGGCATTCTCGCCCTGCACGCTCCCTGCCAGCACGCGCACTGCAGCCAGCAGATCGTCCTCGAAGCGCCCGATGGCGTTCACGCTGGCGTAGTGCAGGCCGGTCTTCGACTCGCCGAAATAGTGCAGCGTGCGGCCGATCTGCAGCACGCGCGCGTGGCCGACACGGATGCCGGCGCTGAGCAATGCGCCGAGCGGGATCAGGATGCAGTGGTCGCGCTGCTGGGCGGCCCATTGCTGCAGGCGCTGCCAGAATTCCAGCGGCACCGCCGTGTGGAAGGTCTGGAAGCCGCCGCCCAGGACCAGCACCCTGTGGACCAGGATGTGCGCCAGGCCATCGGTCAGCCCCTCGGCGCGGGCGCGCTTCTCGATCATGGGGACCGCATAGGTCGCCTTGCCGCCATCGAAGCGGTAGGTGCCCATGGGCGCCTCTTCGAAATCGGTGACGACGATGGTCGGCTCTTCAAGCGTGGGCCATTCGGGTATTTCGACCAGAGCGCCGTCGCGCAGCTGGCGCCATCCGTCTCGGGCCAGCAGGATCAGGTTTTCGGTGCTCATGGCTTGTAGCTCAGCGGAAAGTGCAGCGTGCCATCCACGGCGAAGGCAAAGCCCTTGTCGTCCGGCGCCGGCGGCGTGAAGAGGCCGGCCTCCCGGGAAAGAACCGCCAGGTCGAAGCTCTCGGCGGCAAAGAAACGCTCGCTGCCGCCAGCGCCCACCTGGTGCAGCAGCTCGCTGGCCTCGCCGCGCGTGGCGGGCCCGGTGGTCCGGTGTATGCGGCGCTGGCCCCAGGCGGACGGGTCGAAGCCCAGGCGGCCTGCCTGCTCGGTCGCCTGCAGGGCCAGCCGCTGGTAGTCCTCGCGCCGGGCGACCTCGGGCATCACCTCGCGCAGCGCCGCCAGGCGGGCCGCTGCGGAGGCGGCCTCGCGCCGCTCGAACGCCATCTGGCGCAGCCCGTCCCGCGCAAACCAGGCGCCCACGGCCAGCAGCACGGTCGCGGCGCCGAGCGCAACCAGCCGGACGGCACGCGCCGACTGCACGCTCACTGCTCCATGATCCAGTGGGCCGTCAGCAGCACCACGCGGTCTTCGTCGTACTGGCGGCCGGTCGCCGTGGCCGCCGCCGGGGTGGCCGCACCGGTGGCGGTGTCGCTCGTCTGGATGGAGCTGGCGATGGTGTTGTTGGCTTCCCACTGCGTGCCGGGGGCATTGGCGTCACCGGCTGCCGCATGCGCGGCGCGTCCCTGGATGCGGAAGCGCCCTTCACGCGAATCCGGCTTGCCGTCGATGATCTGGTCCAGGAAGCGGGCCAGGTCGGGCGTGAGCCCGCGCAGCACCATCACATTGCCGGCACCGCTGGCCGTACCGGCCGGGTTCCACTGGAAGCAGACCTGCAGTTCGGCGGCGTTGCCATTGGTGTCCTGGTAGAGGTAGCGGTCTTCCTGGCCCTCGCCGCGGCCCGGCGGCATGCGCACGCCGACGCGGTTGAACAGCGCGCGCAGGTTCTCGGCGGCCAGTGCGGCATCGCCCGTACCCACCTGCCCCGCTGAATAGCCCTGCCCGTTGCAGATCTTCAGGCCGGTGTTGCCGAAGGACTCGGGAATTCCAGCTACGGCCGCGCCGCCAGCACGATTGCACACGGCAGCACCGCCAGCTGCGGCGAAGGTGGTTTCTGCACCATTCACCATGTAGGTGGGGGCCTGCTGGCAGTCGCCCAGCACGCCGCCGGCGCGCGTGTAGTACTGGTCGTAGGCCGCCTTCCACTGGTAGGCGAACTTGTTGGCGATCTTCTGGTACTCGGCATTGCGCTGGACGTCCTTGGCAATGGCGATGGCGCCGATGATCAGGCCAATGACGGCCAGCACGATGGCCATTTCGACCAGGGTGAAGCCGCGCTGGAGGGAATGCTTGAGGCGTTGGGTGTGCATGGCAGTTCCTGTAGGGATATGGCGCATCACTGGTTCATCTTGTAGATCGCGACCATGCGGATCACCTGGTCTTCGTCCTGGGTGGCGCCGGCGCCTTGCGCTGTGGCTGCGGCCACGCCAGCGCTCTGGGCATAGGTGTTGTTGGCCCCCCACTGCACGCCTGCGGCATTGGGAATGCCATTGAGGATGCCCTGCTGGCGAAAGCGGCCCTCTTGCGCGTCGGGCTTGCCGTCGATCATCTGGTCCAGCATGCGGGCCAGGTCGGGCGTCAGGCCGGTGATGACCATGACGTTGCCGGAGTTCTCCGGGTTACCCGGGTTGTTCCACTGGAAGCAGACCTGGATCTCCTGCGGGTTGCCGTTGGTGTCGAGGTAGACGTAACGGTCTTCCGCGCCTTCGGCACGGCCGGGAGGCATGCGAACACCGGCCTGATTCATGAGCAGGCGCAGGTCGAACAGATTGTTGGCCCCCGCGCCTTGCATGGCCCGGCTCATGCCAAGACCAGCCGCCCCACGGCAAATGGCGTTGGGAGCGGTGGCCGCCGTCATGTCCCCGCCGGATGCCAAGGCATAGTTGGTCCCGTTCACCATCAACTGCGGCGCCGTCTGCGAGTCCCCCACGACCACGCCGGTGCGCTGGTAGTAGGCGTTGTAGGCCTGCTCCCATTGGTCGATGAACTTGTTCTTGATCTTGGTGTATTCGGCGTTGCGCTGGATGTCCTTGCCGATGGCGATGGCCCCGATGATCAGGCCGATGACGGCCAGGACAATGGCCATTTCCACCAGGGTGAAACCCTGCTGCAGGCTGCGACCGAAGCCCCGGCCGCCGATGCGGCGCTGCTGGCCGCTGAGAAATTGTGCTGACATGCGCGCCCTATCAAAGGATTGCCCCCGGCTCCATGCCGAGTGAGGGTGCGCATCGTAAGCAGCAAGCGTTAGCGAAGCGTTAGACGTGTTTCCAACGGTAATTCACACAGGCATCCATCGGTGGATGCTGCTATGCACCGAAGAGGTGCCTCGTCAGCCAACGGCGGCCAGCCGGCCCTGCAACTGGTGCCGCCAATGCGCGCTCCAGCCCGCGACGCCGGCCCGCAGCCCTTCGTCGCGCGCCCGCTCCCGGGCGGCTTCGGCCTGCGCGGCCTGGCCCAGGGCGGCATGGGCCAGGGCCTTGAGGCGCCACAGGTCCATGCAGCAGTACTGGTGCTCGGTCAGGTTGGAGACCGCCAGGGTCTGCTCCAGCAGGGCCAGGGCTTCGGCATGCTGGCCGCAGGCCAGCAGCGCGTCGGCCACGAACCAGGCGCCGGTGGTCGAGGCCGCGCGGTAGCCCAGCAGCAGACCCTCGACGCCAGCGGTCAGGGCGTCGAAGTCGACCGGCTGCCCCTGATGCGCGCGCGCCAGCGCCACCAGCAACTGGGCCACGGCGCGCCAGAACTGCAGGCCCTCGGCGTCGGCCACGGCATGCGCCCGGTCGGCCACCTGGGCCAGCAGCGCATGGTCGCCAGCGCACCAGGCGATGAAGCCCTGGAAGCACAGCGCAATGCACAGATCCTGCCGCGTGGCAGAGGCTTCGGCGCCCGCCAGCGCCTGCGCCATGGCGTCGCGGCTGGCCTGCGGCTCGCCGACCAGCCACAGCAGCCAGGCCAGCTCCGACCGCGCGAACACCGCAAGGTCGGAGGGCAGATGGGCGCGGCGATCCTCCGCGTCCAGGGCTTGCGCGCTGCGCAGGTGCGATTCGAGCCAGGTGCGGGCCTCGGCAAAGCGGCCCAGCCAGAACAGCGTGTTGCCCATGGCCCAGGAGGACGTGGCCTGCTGGGTCGGCGTGGTGGCCAGGGCTACCAGGCGCGTGGCGTGGTTGAGGCCGTCCAGGTATTCCTGCGAGCTCGAGCCCAGGTAGGTCAGCACCTGCACGTCGAACACCGTGCCGGCATCCAGTGCCTGCGGCAGCTGCAGGGCCATCAGCTCCATCGCGATGGTGTAGGCCGGGGTCGAGCCGTAGCCATGCCGCGCGATCAGGCAGCGGGCATGGAAGATGCGCGCGCGGACGCCGGCATGGCCCGGGAAATAGCCCAGCCGGGCCATGTGGCTGCAGTTGTCGCAGGCCGCGCAGATATCGTCCTCGGCGAACGCGGACTGCGCCGCATTGAACCAGGCACTGGTGGCCGCGGCCCGGTCGCCTGCCTGCTCCCACAGCCCGGCGGCGCTGGCGTGCAGGCCTTGCGAGGTGCGCAGCACGGCCGCGGTGCGCGCATGGCGCTGCAACACCTCGATGGGGGTGGCCGACAGCAGGTATTCGCGCAGGCGGGCATGGAAGAACGCCGCCCGGCCCGCGCCGCGGTCGACGATGAGGCCCGCCGCGCTCGCCCGCTCGTGCGACTGGCGGGCCTGCGCTATGCCGCACAGCACGGCCAGGTCGTCCAGGGAAAACAGCATGCCCAGCACCGCGGCAGCCTCCATGGCTTCGCGCGAGTCGCCCAGGCGGTTGAGCAGCGCGCGGCAGAACTCGACGAAGTGGCTGGCGCGGTCCGACGGCAGCGAGTCGGCCAGCAGGTACAGGGGCAGGCCGCGCGCGTTGGCAATGCGGCCGCGGCGCGCTTCGGCCGACAGCGTCGGGCCATCAGGCAGGCTCAGCAGAATCTGCTGTGCCGTGTGGTCGTCCAGCGGTGCCAGCTCCAGCGTCTGCAGCGCCGGGATCAGCAGGGGCTGGGCCGCACCGCTGCGGCAGGTCAGCAGCCAGCGCAGCGGGCATGGCGGCCCGGCCATGTGCAACAGCAGTTCGGCCGTGGCGGCATCCAGCCACTGCACGTCGTCCACGACCAGCAGTGCCGGCTGCTGGCCATTGCCGTAGAGCAGTGCGGCCATGGCCTGGGCCAGCGGCCCGCGCTGCCCCTGGGCCACGCGATGGGTGCGCGCGAAACTCAGCAGCACATGCCGGCCTTCGTCGGGCATGGGAACCGTCAGGCGGGCCAGCATCTGCTCGAGACGGCGCTCGATCGCTCCGGCGCCCGACAACACGGTCATCAGCAGCTCGTGCAGTCCGCGCCAGGGGATATCGGCGCTCTCCGGCAGTGCCCCGACCCAGAATACGGCGTGCCCCTTGGCCTGCAGCTGGCGCGCGCACTCCCATGCGGTCCGGGTCTTGCCGGCACCGGGTTCGCCGGTGATGCACCAGGCGCCCCCCACGGCTGGCGGGATGGCGGCCATCGCCGCCAGCAGGGGCTCCAGAAAGGCCTGCCGGCCAAAGAAGCTGCCGGAGAAATCACCGCCGGGCGGCAACTGCAGGTCCGAAATGTCGGCGAGCTGGCGCCGGTACAGCACGAATTCCCGCTGCAGCCCGCGAAAACGCTGGATGCCCACGTTCTCGCAGCCGAAATAGGTGGCCAGATCGGCAAAGCTGTCGTCGAACACGACCTCGCCCGGCTCGGCGCGCTGCGCCAGGCGCTCCACCAGGCGCGCGCGCCAGCCGACGACCCGCAATACCGGCTGGCGCGCCAACAGGACGCTGCCCGAGGTCACGCCCATGCGCAAGGTCTGCAGCACCGGCGACCCGCGCACCAGGCCGGCAATGCAGCGCAGGGCCTGCCAGCGCTGGCCGGTGTGGCGACTGCCCATGCCGAAGCAGAAGGTGCAGCCGACGTCGTCCAGGTCGAGCAGATGGCCGCCAAAGCTGCTCGCCATGGCGGCCAGGTCGGACAGGATGGCGGGCAGCATGGCCACGCTCGGCACATGCTCACTGGCGGGGACGTCGGCCAGCTCCACGCGCAGCAGCGTCAGCGACGCCAGCTCGGGCGCGCGTCCGGCGGACTCGGCATCTGCCGCGGCATCGGCGGCCGGCAACCGGTTGTGGTGGGAGGCCATGGCCAGCTCGGCCTCGCCCTCGAGCGCGAGCCGGCCCTGCACCCGTGCCAGGCTATCGGAGAAATGGGCGCGCCGCGCCGACAGCCATTCGCAGAACTCCTCCGAGGTGGCTTCTTCCGCGCCATCGAGCCAGGTCCCCTCGAGGGCGCCCAGCAGCTGCAGCATGCGCACATGCGGGTCGCCCGGGACGTCGCCGGGCCGTACGGCCTCCAGCACGCGCAGGTCCGTGGTGACACGGCCATTGGGCCGCAGGGCCAGCCAATCGCGCTGGACGTCCAGGATCTCCGCCAGCCCCTCGCGGCGCAGCATCGCGGCAAGGTCGGCCAGCACCACGCGCAGATTGGCGCGCCCGGCGGCGGCCTCCAGGTCGGGCCACATCAGGCCGGCCAGCGTCTCGCGGCGCACCACCCTGTCGGCGTGCGCGGCCAGGAAGCCGAGCAGGGCCAGGCCCTTGCGGTACTTGAGCCCCAGGATGCGCGGCGCCACCCCGTCGTGCAGCATGGCGTTGCTGCGGAAGATCAGAAGGGGGCTGGGAAAGAGATACGGTTCAACGCTCACACGACGAAAGGACAGGGTCGCAACAGAATGGGCATGGAACAGACGGGTCACCCCGGGGCACCGGATTCCTCTGCATCTTTGGGCCAGCGGCTCAAGGGCTGAACCCGGGCGGCGGGCCGGGGCGGATTATGAGGCCGTTGCCCGGTCCATGTTTGCCAGAGCGGCAAGCAAGACGCCTGCCATCGCAATTCTCCGCGGCCCTGTCGGGCCGCCGCATTGCCCGTGGAGGGAGAACGCGCAGGTCCGGCGACGGCATCAACCTAGTGCTGGCGCAGCAGGCGCCGTCCCTTGACCGTGATGCCCAGATGGCCCTGCTCGTCGCGTTCGACCAGCCCATGGTCGATCAATTCAGGATCGAGCGGCAGGCCGCGTGTGGGCTCACCCTCGGCCAGCGCCAGGTCGAGGGAGCGCAGCGCGGCGGCATGAGCCGGCGTCAGGGTGAAATCCGGGGAAGAGGCGATCATGGCAAGACTCCTTGGCAAGCTTTCACGGCGGCGCGGCGGCGCCGCCTCCACCCCGTTGTGGGACGGCGCCCCGCCCTCTCCCGTAGGCAAGGTGCGCAGACGGCTGTAGGACTCCGCTTGCATTCCCACCCTTCGCCCCCACCTGCTCCGCTGCCGCTTGTGGCGCGAAGGAAAGAAAATGGCGAAGTTCGAGAATGGTGATGTGGTCGAGTTGAAGAGCGGCGGGCCGAGGATGACGGTGACCTACATCCGCGAAGGCGGTGGCATCACGGGCACCTGGTTCAACCCGGAAGGCGAACTGAGGTGGTGCGAATTCCCGCCCGAGGCGCTGGAGAAGAGTGGCGACGGCTCCTGAGCGGCATCCGCTCCAAGGTCTGGGCCCACAGCTTTTTTCATGAAAAAAGTGGCCGTAGCCCGGGCAGTCCCTGGGCTATACGCTATATATCTAGTAGCACATATGCCATGAAAGGCCACCGGGCTGGCCCAGGCTCCTGCCCAGCCCCGACGCCGGGATGGCAACAGCGCCTCAGAAGCTGTCGCCGGGCACCCGGACCCAGCCTTCCATGAGCACGCGCGCACTGCGGCTCATCAAGGCCTTGGTGACCACCCACTGGCCGTCTGCCTGCACGGCCTCGGCGCCGACGCGCAAGGTGCCTGAGGGGTGGCCAAAGCGCACGGCGCTGCGCTCGCCGCCTCCGGCAGCCAGGTTGACCAGCGTGCCGGGCACCGCCGCGGCGGTGCCGATGGCCACGGCGGCAGTACCCATCATGGCGTGGTGCAGCTTGCCCATGGACAGCGCGCGCACCAGCAGGTCCACGTCGCCGGCAGCCACGGCCTTGCCGCTGGAGGCCGTGTAGTCCGCAGGACCGGCGACGAAGGCCACCTTGGGCGTGTGCTGGCGCTTGGCGGCTTCGTCTATGTGGCGGATCAGGCCCATGCGCACGGCGCCGTGCGCGCGGATGCTCTCGAACATCGCCAGCGCCCTGGCATCGCCGTTGATCGCGTCCTGCAGTTCGGTGCCGGTATAGCCGATGGCCTGCGCATTGACGAAGATGGTCGGAATGCCGGCGTTGATCAGGGTGGCCTGCAGCGTGCCGACGCCGGGCACTTCGAGGTCATCCACCACCTGGCCGGTGGGGAACATGGCGCCGCCGCCTTCGCCGTCGCCCTCGTCCGCCGGGTCGAGGAATTCGAGCTGCACTTCGGCCGCGGGGAAGGTCACGCCGTCGAGTTCGAAATCCCCCGTCTCCTGCACCGCGCCGCCGGTGATCGGCACATGCGCGACGATGGTCTTGCCGATGTTGGCCTGCCAGATGCGCACGATGGCGTGACCGTCCCGCGGCACGCGGTCCGCATCGAGCAGCCCGGACTGGATCGCGAACGGCCCGACGGCGGCCGACAGGTTGCCGCAGTTGCCGCTCCAGTCCACGAAGGGCTGGTCGATGGACACCTGGCCGAACAGGTAATCCACGTCGTGGCCGGGCCGGCTGCTGCGGGACACGATGACCGCCTTGCTGGTGCTGGAGGTCGCGGCGCCCATGCCGTCGATCTGCTTGCCGTACGGATCGGGGCTGCCGATCACGCGCAGCAGCAGCGCATCGCGCGCGGGGCCGGGTACCTGCGCGGCTTCAGGCAGGTCCTGCAGGCGGAAGAACACGCCCTTGCTGGTGCCGCCGCGCATATACGTGGCGGGTATCTTGATCTGTGGAATGTGTGGCATCAGGCGGATTGTGCAGTGGCGAGAAAGTCCTGGGCAAAGCGCTGCAGCACGCCGCCGGCCTCGTAGATCGAGACCTCCTCGGCCGTGTCGAGGCGGCAGGTCATGGGCACCTCGATGCGCTCGCCACTCCTGCGCGTGACCACCAGCGCGAGGTCCGCGCGCGGCCGGCGCTCGCCCACCACGTCGTAGACCTCGGTGCCGTCCAGGCCCAGCGTCAGCCGGCTCACGCCGGGCTTGAACTCCAGCGGCAGCACGCCCATGCCGATCAGGTTGGTGCGGTGGATGCGCTCGAAGCCCTCGGCCGCGATGGCCTCCACGCCCGCCAGCCGCACGCCCTTGGCCGCCCAGTCGCGTGAGCTGCCCTGACCGTAGTCGGCGCCGGCGATGATGATCAGGGGCTGCTTGCGCTGCATGTAGGCCTCGATGCCTTCCCACATGCGCACCACCCGGCCTTCGGGCTCGATGCGGGTCAGCGAGCCCTTCCTGACCTGGCCGTCGACCACGGCCATCTCGTTGACCAGCTGCGGGTTGGCGAAGGTCGCGCGCTGCGCCGTCAGGTGGTCGCCGCGGTGCGTGGCGTAGGAATTGAAGTCCTCCTCCGGCAGGCCCATCCTGTGCAGGTACTCGCCAGCGGCGCTGTCCGGCAGGATGGCGTTGGACGGCGACAGGTGGTCGGTGGTGATGTTGTCGGGCAGCAGGGCGAGCGGGCGCAGGCCGCGCAGCGTGCGCTCCCCGGCCAGCGCACCTTCCCAGTAGGGGGGCCGGCGGATATAGGTGCTCTGCGGACGCCAGTCGTAGAGCGGGCTGATCTTCTCTTCGCTCGCCACGCCGATGGCGAACATCGGATCGTAGACGCGCCGGAAATGCTCGGGCTTGACGCTGCTGGCGACGATGGCGTCGATCTCGGCGTCGCTCGGCCAGAGGTCCTTCAGCGTCACCGGCTGGCCGGCCGCGTCGCTGCCCAGCACGTCCTTCTCGATGTCGAAGCGCACGGTGCCGGCAATGGCGTAGGCCACCACCAGCGGTGGCGAAGCCAGGAAGGCCTGCTTGGCATACGGGTGGATGCGGCCATCGAAGTTGCGGTTGCCCGAAAGCACGGCCGTGGCGTAGAGGTCACGGTCTATCACTTCCTGCTGGATTGCCGGATCGAGCGCGCCCGACATGCCGTTGCAGGTGGTGCAGGCGAAGGCGACGATGCCGAAGCCCAGCTTCTCCAGCTCGGGCAGCAGGCCGGCCTCCTCCAGATACAGCTGCACCGCCTTGGAGCCCGGCGCCAGCGAGGACTTGACCCAGGGCTTGCGCGTGAGGCCGCGCGCGTTGGCATTGCGCGCCAGCAGGCCGGCGGCGATCACGTTGCGCGGGTTGCTGGTGTTGGTGCAGCTGGTGATGGCCGCGATGATCACGGCGCCGTCGGGCATCTGGCCGGGCACCTGCTCCCACGGGGCGGCGATGCCGCGCGCGGCCAGGTCGGAGGTCGGCAGGCGCTTGTGCGGGTTCGACGGGCCGGCCATGTTGCGCACCACGCCAGACAGATCGAAGGTCAGCACGCGCTCGTACTCGGCGGTGGCCAGGGCGTCGGCCCAGAGTCCGGCCTGCCTGGCGTAGAGCTCGACCAGCCGGACCTGCTCATCCTCGCGCCCGGTCAGGCGCAGGTAGTCGATGGTCATCTGGTCGATGGAGAACATCGCCGCCGTGGCGCCGAATTCCGGCGCCATGTTGGAGATGGTCGCGCGGTCGCCCAGGGTCAGTGCGCGCGCGCCTTCGCCATGGAACTCCAGGTAGGCGCCGACCACCTTCTGCTGGCGCAGGAACTCGGTCAGCGCCAGCACGGTGTCGGTCGCGGTGATGCCGGGCTGCGGCCTGCCGGTGAGCTCCACGCCGATGCTGTCGGGCAGGCGCATCCAGGACGCACGGCCCAGCATCACGCTTTCGGCCTCCAGCCCGCCCACGCCGATGGCGATCACCCCCAATGCGTCCACATGCGGCGTGTGGCTGTCGGTGCCGACCAGGGTGTCGGGGTAGGCCACGCCGTCCTTCGCATGCACCACCGGGCTCATCCGCTCCAGGTTGATCTGGTGCATGATGCCGTTGCCCGGCGGGATCACCTCGACGTTCTTGAACGCCTTCTTGGTCCACTCGATGAAGTGGAAGCGGTCCTCGTTGCGGCGGTCCTCGACCGCGCGGTTCTTGGCGAACGCGTCCGGATCGAATCCCGCGAACTCCACTGCAAGCGAGTGGTCCACGATCAGCTGGGTCTGCACCACGGGATTGACCTGGGCCGGATCGCCGCCCATGTCGGCAATGGCGTCACGCAGCCCCGCCAGGTCCACCAGGGCCGTCTGGCCCAGGATGTCATGGCACACGACGCGCGCGGGAAACCACGGGAAGTCCAGGTCGCGCCTGCGCTCGATCAACTGGCGCAGCGATTGCGTGAGCAGTACCGGATCGCAGCGGCGCACCAGGTTTTCGGCATGGACGCGCGAGGTGTAGGGAAGCTTGTCGTAGGCACCGGGCTGGATGGCCTCGACGGCTTCGCGCGCGTCGAAATAGTCCAATGCCGTGCCCGGCAGGGGTTTGCGGTAGACGGTATTCATGGTGTGGGACGGGCACGGCCTTCGTGGGCATGCGTACTCATGGGTTATCCGGGGGGGCCGGCGGCAGGGTGGGTGCATGCAGGACCGCAGCGAAATCTACTCTATCGCGCAGGTTCGCATCGCACCGCGGCCGTGATGCCGACGCCGCCGGCCAGCCGAGCAGGCCAGGCGCTCAGTCCCGCTCGGCCAGCGGCACGAACTGCAGGTCCTCGGGGCCGGTGTAGTGGGCACTGGGGCGGATGATCTTGTTGTCGATGCGCTGCTCGATGATGTGCGCCGACCATCCTGCGGTGCGCGCGATCACGAACAAGGGCGTGAACATCGCGGTAGGCACCCCCATCATGTGGTAGCTCACGGCGCTGAACCAGTCGAGATTGGGAAACATATTCTTCGCGTCGGCCATGACCGACTCCAGCCGCTCGGCAATGTCGAACATCTTGCGCGAACCTGCCTCGTCCGAGAGCTGCCGGGCCACTTCCTTGATGACCCCGTTGCGCGGGTCGCTCACGGTGTAGACCGGATGGCCGAAGCCGATCACGACCTCCCTGGCCTCGACACGGCGGCGCACGTCGGCCTCGGCCTCGTCCGGGGTGTCGTAGCGCTTCTGCACCTCGAAGGCCACTTCGTTGGCGCCCCCGTGCTTGGGGCCGCGCAATGCGCCGATGCCGGCGGTGATGGCCGAGTGGATGTCGGAGCCCGTGCCCGCCACCACGCGGCAGGCGAAGGTGGAGGCGTTGAACTCGTGCTCGGCATAGAGGATGAGCGAGGTGTGCATGGCCCGCTCCCAGCTGGCGGAGGCCTTCTTGCCGTGCAGCAGCGCGAGGAAATGCGCGCCGATGGAGTCGTCGTCCGTCTCCACGTCGATGCGCACGCCGTTGTGCGACCAGTGGTACCAGTACAGCAGCATGGAGCCGAGAGAGGCCATCAGCCTGTCCGCGATGTCGCGCGCGCCGGGCGTGTTGTGGTCGTCCTTCTCGGGCAGCACGCAGCCGAGCGCGGAGACCGCGCTGCGCATCACGTCCATCGGGTGCGCGCTGGGTGGCAACTGCTCGAGCGCCGCCTTGACTGCGACGGGCACGCCACGCAGCGACTTCAACCTGGCCTTGTAGCCGCGCAACTCCCCCTCGGTGGGCAGCTTGCCGTGTACCAGCAGGTGGGCGACCTCTTCGAACTCGCAGCGCGTGGCCAGGTCGAGGATGTCGTAGCCGCGGTAATGCAGGTCGTTGCCCGTGCGCCCGACGGTGCACAGGGCGGTGTTGCCCGCCGCGACGCCAGAGAGCGCCACGGATTTCTTTGCCTTGAAGCCTGCCGGTGCAGGGGCAGTCACGGTGTTCATGCGGTTTCCTTGGTCAGATGGGATGGGCCAATGGGAACGGGGCGCCCGGTGGCGTCCACCGCCACCATCTCGAACACGCCCCTGAGTACCGGCTGCGGCGGCGCGCAGAGCTCTTCGGCCAGGCCCGTCACGCAGACCGTCAGCGAACTGCGGCCCACGCGGCTGACCCAGGCGCGCAGCGTCAGCACGTGCCCGACCGGCACCGGCGACAGGAAGTCGACGCTCGTGACGCCGGCCATCACCACGTCGCGGCGGGCCAGGCTGCGCCCCGCCAGGAAGGCCGCCTTGGCCATCGACTGCAACGCCTGGCCGGCAAACAGCGTGCCGTAGTGGTTCGCCTGCGCCGGAAAGACCATGTCCTGGAGTTCGATCGTGCCGCGAGGGGTTGTCATGATTCGCAATCTACGCACAATCGAGACAGGGCGTAAGCACTGAAATGGCGAACAGTTGCAAACGCCAGACTTCAAATTTGCAAATTCTGCGAATCACATGACCAGCGAGGTGGCACGGTGAAAAAGACGTTCATGGGGGTCCGCCTGCGCAGGCTGCGCGCAGAGCGCGGCCTGTCGCAGATCGCCATGGCCCAGGCATTGGGCCTGTCGGCGAGCTACCTGAACCAGCTCGAGCAGAACCAGCGCCCGCTTACCGTGGCGGTGCTGCTGAAGGTCAGCCGGACGCTGGGCGTGGACGTGCAGCAGTTCTCCGAGGACGAGGAAGCTCGCCTGGTGGTGGAGATGCGGGACGCCCTGGCCGACAACCCGGGCGGTGAGCCGGTGGCGCTGCCGGAGCTGCAGGAAGTTGCCTCGCAGATGCCCGCGGTGGCCCGCGCGCTGCTGGCGCTGCACCGCCGCCATGCCGATGCGACGCAGCGCCTCGAAGCCATGGCGCTGCGGCTGGGCGACGACCGTACGGACATGGCGCCGGCACGGCCCATGGCCTTCGAGAGGGTGCGCGACTTCTTCCTGGCCCACCAGAACCATTTCGAGGAGGTGGACCGCGCCGCCGAGGCGCTCGCGAACGACGCCGCCGCCCACGGCGGAACGTTGATCGACTGGCTGACCCGGCGGTTGGCGGTGCGGCACGGTGTCCGCACGATTCCCCTGGACGGCGATGCGGATGGTCGCCAGCGCAGCTACGACCCTGGCCATCGCCTGCTGCGCCTTTCGGCGTCGCTGCAGCATGGCCAGCAGGCGTTCCAGCTGGGCACGCAGCTCGCGCTGCTGGAGCAGGCGTCGCTGCTGGATGCACTGGTGGAGACACCGGAGTTCCAGCCGGATGCGCAGGCACGCGCGCTGGCACGCATCGGACTGGCGAACTACTTTGCCGGCGCCCTGCTGCTGCCCTACGGGCCCTTCCTGAAGGCGGCCGAGGCACTGCGCTACGACATCGATCGCCTTTCGCAACGCTTCGGCGTGGGCTTCGAGACCATCTGCCACCGCCTGAGTACGCTGCAGCGGCCCGATGCGCCAGGCGTGCCCTTCTTCTTTATCCGCGTGGACCGCGCCGGCAATATCTCCAAGCGGCAGTCGGCCACCCATTTCCACTTCTCGAAGACCGGTGGCACCTGCCCTTTGTGGAACGTCTACGAGGCGTTTTCGCAGCCGGGCAAGATCCTCCCCCAGCTCGCGCGCATGCCCGATGGCCGCACCTACCTCTGGATTGCACGCACCGTCTCGACCACGGGCCAAGGCGGCTACGGCGCACCAGGCAAGACTTTCTCGGTGGCACTGGGCTGCGACATGCGCCACGCGCCCCGGCTGGTCTACTCACGCGGCCTGGACCTGGACGATCCCGGGATCGCCACGCCCATCGGCATGGGCTGCAAGATCTGCGAGCGCGCGGACTGCCCGCAGCGGGCCTTCCCGTTCGTGGGAAGCCCGCTGGATGTCAGCGAGAACGAGAGCAGGTTCGCGCCCTATCCAGCGGAGCGACCGAACGCGGCATGACCGCCGCCAGGGCGGCTGCGGGCTTCAGACGGTGGCGCGCAGGGTCCTTGCGGCTGCGACCATGTTGGCCAGCGCGGGGATCACCTCGTTCCACTGGCGCGTCTTCAGGCCGCAGTCGGGATTCACCCACAGCCGGCTGGCCGGTATGCGCTCTGCCGCCTTGCGCATCAGCTGCACGATGTGCTCCTGCGTCGGGATGTTGGGCGAATGGATGTCGTAGACGCCCGGCCCGATCTCGTTGGGATACTTGAAGTGGTCGAACGCGTCGAGCAGCTCCATGTCCGAGCGGGAGGTCTCGATGGTGATCACGTCGGCGTCCATGTCGGCGATCGACGCGATGATGTCGTTGAATTCCGAGTAGCACATGTGGGTGTGGATCTGGGTATCGTCCGCCACCCCGTTGGCCGTGATGCGGAAGCACTCCACCGCCCAGTCGAGATAGCCCTGCCACTGCGACTTGCGCAGCGGCAGGCCTTCGCGCAGCGCGGCCTCGTCGATCTGGATCACGCGCACGCCGGCCCTCTCCAGGTCCTGCACCTCCTGGCGGATCGCCAGGGCCAGCTGCTTGCAGGATACCGAGCGCGGCTGGTCATCGCGTACGAAGGACCAGTTCAGGATGGTGACCGGGCCGGTCAGCATGCCCTTCATGGGCTTGGCCGTGAGCGATTGCGCATAGCGGATCCACTCGACCGTCATGGCCTTCGGGCGGGTGATGTCGCCGAACAGGATCGGCGGCTTCACGCAGCGCGAGCCATAGGACTGCACCCAGCCGAACTGGCTGAAGGCATAGCCATCCAACTGCTCGCCGAAGTACTCCACCATGTCGTTGCGCTCGGCTTCGCCGTGCACCAGCACGTCCAGGCCCAGTGCCTCCTGCTCGCGCACGCTGCGGGCGATCTCTGCCTGCATGGCTGCCCTGTAGCCGGCCTCGTCCAGTTCGCCGGCCTTGAACTGGCTGCGCGCCTGGCGGATCTGCGCCGTTTGCGGGAACGAGCCGATGGTGGTGGTGGGAAAGGCAGGCAGCTTGAGCAGCGCAGCCTGCAGCGGGGCGCGCTGCGCATAGTCGCTCTTGCGCTGGCCCAGCCCGGCGTCCAGCCGGGCGATGGCCGCCTTCACCGCCGGGTTGTGAACCCGTGGCGATGCGCGGCGGGCGGCGATGGCGGCATGGTTGGCAGCCAGAGCGTCCTGGACCGCGCCGCGTCCCTCGTTGAGCGCGGAGGCCAGCACTTTGAGTTCGTCCAGCTTCTGCAGCGCGTAGGCAAGCCATGCCTTGATCTCGGGGTCGAGCTTCTGTTCGCTGGCCAGGTCCACGGGGACATGCAGCAGGGAGCAGGACGGCGCGATCCACAGCCGGTCCCCCAGCTTGGCAGCGATCGGCTCGACCCAGTCGAGCACGGCAGCGAGGTCGGTCTTCCAGATGTTGCGGCCGTCGATCACCCCCAGCGACAGGACCTTGTGCGCCGGCAGCAGGTTGAGCAGCGGCACCACGTCGTCACGGCCGTTGATCGCGTCGATGTGCAGGCCAGCCACCGGCAGGTGGGCAGCGAGATACTGGTTCTCCAGCAGTTGCCCGAAGTAGGTGGCCAGCAGCAGCTTGACGCCGGCGCTCTTGAGCTGGTGGTAGGCATTGTTGAACGCGTGCTGCCAGTCGGCATCGAGCTCGGTCGCCAGCAACGGCTCGTCGATCTGCACCCATTCAATACCCTGCCCCGCCAGCGCCGCCAGCAGATCGGCATAGGCCGTGAGCAGGCGCGGCAGCAATGCCAGCTTGTCCGACCCGTCCTTGGCCTTGCCGATGGCAAGATAGGTCAGCGGTCCGATGAGCACCGGCTTGGCCTTGACGCCCTGCGCCCTGGCCTCGCCGATCTGCTCCAGCAGGCGCGAGGCATCCGGCGTGAATTCGGTCCGGGCGGTGAACTCCGGCACGATGTAGTGGTAATTGGTGTCGAACCACTTGGTCATCTCTCCAGCGGCAACGCCGCCGCAGCATCCGCCGTGTTCTTCCAAGCCCTGTGCCGAGCGGCCGCGTGCCACGCGGAAGTAGTTGTCCAGTGCATCCCCATGGAAGCCGCGCACGCGTTCGGGCAGATGGCCCAGCGTGAAGCTCATGTCCAGCACCTGGTCATAGAACGCGAAGTCGCCCACCGGCACCAGATCCAGCCCGGCCTGCTGCTGCCAGTGCCGTTGGCGCAACTGCGCTCCGAGGGACTTCAGTTCCTCGCGGGTGGAGGCGCCCTTCCAGTAGGACTCCAGCGCGAACTTGAGTTCGCGCTGGGCGCCGATGCGGGGAAAACCAAGATTGTGTGTGAGGGCCATGGGCCTGCCTTTGGATGCGTCGAATTGCGGATGGGGGCATGGTAGGCAGGCATAACCATGAAGTAAAATGGTCTTATTTCAACGATCGATTAATTTCACTCATACACAAGATGCTCGAGCGCATCCATCTCTCCATCGTGCAGGAGGTCGCCAGCCAGGGTTCCCTGACCGCCGCGGCGGCCAGGCTGCACCTGACGCAGTCGGCGTTGAGCCACACCATGAAGAAGCTGGAGCAGCAACTGGGCACCGACATCTGGCTGCGCGAGGGACGCAGCCTGCGGCCCACGCAGGCGGGCGAATACCTGCTTGCGGTGGCGAACCGGGTGCTGCCGCAGCTCTCGGTGGCCGAAGAGCGGCTGCGGCAGTACGCCCAGGGCGAGCGCGGCACGCTACGTATCGGCATGGAGTGCCATCCCTGCTACCAGTGGCTGCTGAAAGTGGTGGCGCCGTACCTGGCCCAATGGCCGGATGTGGATGTGGACGTCAAGCAGAAGTTCCAGTTCGGCGGCATCGGCGCGCTCTTCGGCTTCGAGATCGACCTGCTGGTCACTCCCGACCCGCTGTTCAAGCCCGGCCTGCGCTTCGAACCGGTGTTCGACTACGAGCAGGTGCTGGTGGTGGGCTCCGGGCATCCGCTGGCGGCGGCACCGTACGTCAAGCCGCAGCAGCTGACGCCGGAGGTGCTCATCACCTATCCCGTGGCGGCGGAACGGCTCGACGTGTACAACCAGTTCCTGATGCCCGCAGGCGTCACGCCGAAACGGCACAAGACCATCGAAACCACGGACATCATGCTGCAGATGGTGGCCAGCGGCAGAGGGGTGGCCGCCCTGCCCCGCTGGCTGGTGCAGGAATACGCCGGCAAGCTGGACATCGTTCCCGTGCGCCTGGGCCGTCACGGTATTGCCAAGCAGATCTTCCTGGGCGCGCGCGAGACGGACATGGACATCGACTACCTGAGGGCCTTCATCGACCTGGCGCGCAATGCGCCCCTGCAGGAGCAGGCGCCCTGAGACGGGCGAAAGGGTAGTGGCAGCGCCGAGAGGCGCGCCAACCCGGGCCTGTCAACCCATGGCCAACGCAGCCGCAGGGTCGTACAGCCCCTTGTCCGTCGCCAGGCGCGCGACGATGGCGGTCACCGCGTCGAGCGTCGGCGTCGCCACCCCGCCTGCACGCGCAAAGGCCACCGGCGCAAGAATCATCTGCTCGATCTCCATGGGGCGGCCCGCTTCATAGTCCTGCAGCATCGACGGCTTGTGCGCGGCACGGTGCTGTGTCCATCGGGAAAGGTCCAGCTGCCCGTCCAGCACATACCCATGTGCAGCGGCTACGGCCATCCCCTCCTCCACCATGCGGAGGAACGCGGCCTGGATGGCAGGATCGCGCACGATGGCAGCGGGGTTTCCCGTCGCGACACAGAGCGAGGATGCACTGGCATTGCCGATCAGCTTGAGCCACAGGGCATGTCGCAGGTCCGCCACGGGATCGGAGCCGATGCCCGCCTCCACCAGCAATGCGCGGATGGGCGGGACCGCGGTGCTCCCTTCGGCTGTGACCGCGGCTATTTCGACAGCGTTGTGGCGCGGTGAATTGTTGCGCACCAGCCCGGGACGTACCACCGCATTGGCGGTGTAGACGATGCCGCCCACGATCTGGTCAGGCCGCATCAATCCCAGGAATGTGCGGGCCAGGCTGAACTCGCGCAGCTCGGGCAGCGCATGCCTGCAAGCATGCAGGCCCACCGGGTACCACCACGTCATGCCGTTCTGGAGAAACAGAACCCGGGTCTGGGGCCCGATCAGCGGGGGCAGATAGGCGGCAATGCTTGCCAGCGCGGTGGCCTTGGTGGTCACGAAGATGAGATCCTGGACACCGAGCTCACGCCCATCCGCGACGGCATGAGGGCGGAACTGGTAGGTTTGCCCCCCCTGCTCAAGCTGGATGCCGTCCTGGCGCATGGCCTCCAAGGCCGCGCCCCGCGCAACGACCGACACCGCATGCCCGGCCAGGCCCAGCTTCACAGCCAGGAACCCGCCCGTCGCGCCGGCGCCGATGATGCAGCACTTCATGCGGTGCCTCCTTCCGTGGTGCCGGCGTGCACCAAGCCCGCCAGCGTCCGCACGTCTGCCACCTCTGCGAGGCCTTGCAGGGTGCTGAACAGCGCATCGGCCCTTTCGGCACCCAGGGCCGCCGTGCAATCCATGAACTTCTGCCGCGCCTGTGCAGGCGCCATCGGCGACCGGGCGTGGCCACGCGCAAAACGCACTTCGCCGCTGTCGAGCACGGCCCCATCTTCCATCTCGACGCGCAGCCGGTCCGCCGGTGCAAAGACCGGGTCGTCGGCGCTCACCGCGTCCACCAGATGGATGCGGGTAGCGGCGATCATTCGCTCCACGCCCTCGGACAAGAAGAACTCCGGCTCGAGTTGTGCAAAGCCGGCGCTGCGCGCCAGCAGGCCCGCCGCGACTGCGAAGGGCACGCTGTAGCGCGCCTCCAGCGCCGTTCCCGGCATTCGGTGGTGGGCCATGGCCGCCTGCCTGCGGCCAACCCACACATCGATGGCGCGCACCCGATCAGCAGAGAAGCCTGGCCGCTGGGCCATCTCGATGGCGGCATCGGCGATACGGTGCACCGAGTAGCACAGGGGATATTTCTTCAGGCTGATGCCGCATGCCACGACGCGCCACGGCGGGCACGCGGCATCGAAAGGCGTGGTCAGATCCACCGTCTTCCCTGGTGACACGGTATGCAGCAAACCATTGGGAGCCTCGAGTGCCTGCGGCGAGGAAGTCAACCCCCGTGCAGCCAACTGGGCCGCCTCGACGCCCGCACTGGCAGCCCGGCCCGCATGCAGTGCCTTGGTCTGCGTACCGAAGTTCACGGACAACCCGCCCCCCAGACTGGCCGCGATCCCCAGCGCGTGCTGGGCCTGGCCGGCATCCAGCCCCATCAGGTGGGCCGCAGCCGCAGCGGCTGCCACGGGCGCAATGAGGCCGGTCGGGTGCCAGCCCGTGCTGTGCCATGCCTGCGACTCCCTCGAGGCAAGTTCCGCGATCACTTCGTAGCCGATCACCCAGGCGCGCAGCAGGTCTGCGCCACTGGCGCCCACGTCCTCGCCCACCGCCAGCAGCGTGGGCATCAGTACCGCGCTGGGATGGCACCCCCAGGCCACGTCGTCCATGGCAAAGGCGTGTGCCGCTACGGCGTTGACCATGGCGGCCTCGCGCGCACGTGTGGTTCGTGCAGAGAGCAACAGACTCGATGGGCCGCTTGCGCCGCCCTGCAGGGCATGCGCCAGGACATGCTGCACCACCGGCTCGGCACGCGCGGCCACCAGCAAGCCCACGGCATCGGTGATCCCGTCGCGCGCCACAAGAAGTGCTTCCTTCGGCACCTGCGGCGTGTGGGCGACGAACCGTGCAAGCCCCGCGGTCAGACCAAGCGAGGCAACCGCGGCGCCCTCCCCGGCTGCGCTTGCGCTGATGCGCCGTTCCATCTCGGTGTGCATTGTTCTTTCCTGCGTGATTGACCTTCCAGTCAATTTACCATAATGTCCGCACATTATGTTTAATGATGCGGATGGGGTACATGGAACAGTTCCTGAACCTGCATGACTTCGAGGCAGCCGCCCGGCGACGACTGCCGGCCTTTGTCTATGGCTTCATACACGGCACTGCCGAGGACGGCCTTGCCTTCTGTGACGCGAAGGCGGCGCTTGCCGAGTTGCGCTGGCAGCCGCGTGTATTGCGCCCCACCGCGCACAGGGACACGAGCGCGCTCGTGTTCGGTCAGCGGTGGTCGGCACCTTTTGGTATCGCGCCCATGGGCGCTGCCGGCGTAGCGGGCTTTCGCGCAGACACGGCCTTGGCGCGCGCTGCGGCTGATGAATGCATTCCCTTTGTCCTGAGCGGAGCCTCCCTGGTCAGCATGGAGGCAATCGCCGCGGTCAATCCGGACGTCTGGTTCCAGCTCTACCCTTCGCCGAACGAAACCGACAACAGCCAACTGCTGAAGCGGGCAACAGCCTGCGGCATAGGCACGTTGGTGGTGACGGTGGACGTGCCCGTGGGCGGAAACCGGGAGGACGACTTGCGCAATGGCTACAGCTCGCCGCTGCGCCCCTCGGTGCGCCTGGCCTGCGGGGCGCTCGCGCGGCCACGGTGGCTGATCGGCACGCTGCTGCGCACGCTGGTCCATGATGGCATGCCCCACTTCGAGAATTTC
>Ga0116227_10001114_pt1 | contig 58211 bp, 40 predicted proteins | sample S1TSphgellanicum_FD_89693 | JGI IMG/M metagenome (GOLD analysis project Ga0116227, IMG submission 89693) | Host-associated microbial communities from peat moss isolated from Minnesota, USA - S1T2_Fb - Sphagnum magellanicum MG | ecosystem: Host-associated > Plants > Peat moss > Unclassified...
AATTTATAGATCAACCAGTGTAATTTGGTAAACATTCGCGGGTAAAGAATGTTATGACAAGGTGCTAAATGAAGAATTTTAAAGAATTTTAATGTGCAAAATGAAGAATGTCATAACTATGCATACCAAAACCTAAAAGGAAAGTAATATTTACATCATATTGTGATAATATCTTAAACCATGAAACAAAAGGATATTTTTAAAAATATTTATTCCATGTTCAATATAGCATGCCCTACAAGTTGATTCAAGTAAATGAAAGTATTGCAAAGTTCTTCACATTAATGGTAGAAGGTCACTTGAACAAAATTATGGAGTTTAAATGTAATACCTACATCATCATGGGATATTTGCATTCACCACGAAACATAAAAACATTTTTTAAATATTTGATTCCCCATTAATATATCATGAAATTTATGTTTTCAAAATTATTTATTCACTTTACAATATGAGTTAACATATATAAAAATGAACATAATGCAAAATTGGTCACATTGATGGTACAATGGTTTAAGGTTTAATGTAAAATTTAGTAATTCATGTTAGAATTCAAAATTTGTCAAAATCAAAAAATTAAAAATTCATATTTAACATTTTTTCAATGATGTACATATTTATGTTTTTCCCTCTTAAAATTATAAACTCATTTCAAAAAATAAAAACATAAAGTCTTTAATATAATAAAATTTCAATAAGATTTTGATGCATTTTTTTAAAAAATAATTAAAGCACATGGTTTTTAATGGTTTTTTTCTTTTAATGGTTCACATAATAATAAAAATGGTCTCTCCCATATATTAATCTTATGTATGATTGAAATTTTATTTAAATTTCTTTTGACATATAATAAATAATTTGCAGCCTAAAATAATTATATTTTAGGTCAATAATATTTTATATCTTATAAAGATATACCACAAATCCTTATGTAAAATTTATTTTTTATGATGTATAATATTGGCTTAAAATATTGGTTTAAATATATTTTTATTTATAACATATCAAAAAATAAATTATATATAATTAATGATATTATGGAATTATATTGTTGATTCATTTTAATACATATAAATGTCTTCATATTTATTTTAAATATGATAAAAATTGATTAAAAATTATATATTAAATTTAAATTATATATATAAACCCATGGTTATGTATAATGCAATTTTTTTTGTAAAATTTATTTTTAATGAAAATTTTAAAATTTCAAATGATAAGTTATTAATGTTGTATATTTTATTAATGCACATAATTGAATATTATTTCTATGTAAATTGAAATATTTTAATTCAAGTTTGAAATATAAATTACTAATATTATGTAAGTTTGGTCCTTGTAAATTAATTATATGTAAATTTTAGTTTACAATGTAGTAAATGATGATATACTTAGTTTATTAATGTGTGAAATTATATATATTTTCATTTCTAGAAATATAATATTTGCATAATCATTTTAACTTGGTAGAAATTTTAATTAAACATTTGATGGAGGAGGAAGGTGGGGCAAAGGTGGGGTATTCTTTAGAGTTGCATTCTTTAGATGAGGCTTCTAGCACCTTGAAATTTCTTCCAATTATGGTTGTTTAAAATTTGTGTTCCAAATACTCTAAAAGTAATAGTTAGGTTCATCAATTGGACTCGGGTATGTAATCATCTTATAATGGATGCAACATGATTTTACCTAGGATCCACTATTTAAATCCTTGCATTTATGATGATTATAAACTAAAATACTATCAATTTACAAAAAGTTAAACCCGAAATAAATTTTTGGTCACAATTTTGTCTCCATTTTCATGCATCCCTTACATCAAAGGTGGTTGTTACATTACATGATTTTTTCTAGAAATCATCAACCCATTGAAGGCATTGGCAATGTTGTGGTTAATGTGTAACATTGAATGTGCAATATTAATTTAGAAAGTTTTTGAAAACCCAAATTTGGGTTAGATTTTATAATTTTTTTTACTCTTTTTGTTGTGGCTTTCCTTGAATACCTATTGATATGCAATGACTTCATGAAAACTAGAAATTTAAACATGTAGAGTGAAATGATAGGTAAGTCTTAAAACCTTTCAAAATCATTTACCTAATCAATTGGCTCAAAATCAACACATTATCACACCATATTCCTTGCAAATTTTGTAACAAAATTAAGGTAATAACCTCATCAATGGCCATAATTAGTGGGTTGTAATCCAAATGAGTTGTGAGTTAAATTCTTCATGTACAATTGCAAAATTTCAAAATGAAAAGTGAAAATAGTGCACCATGTAACCAATATATAAATTATGTAAGTTGTTACTTTTAATCTAAGGCTTTGGAATTTTGTAACAAAATACTAGCAATGAAGATTTATAATATATACTAGATGTAACCTTTGGTTCCTCCACATTAGGTAATGTCCCACATTAGTTGCACAATAAACACACAATTGTCATGCTTCTTTTAATTAACAAACAAATAGGAAGAAGGAAATTGCCTACTCTCTAGTTTGCTAGAGACTCTCTACCCATCAAACTAACAATATATTCGAGGTGGAGTTTTTTTAACCAAATGATGATGAAGTGCAGCAACAATGTTGTAAACAAATGTTTGATTTGGTGACAACATTATAAACAACTTCAAATAATCCTTCCAAACACTCATATGCAAGCACTTGGATAGGCCCAAACTTTTTTTGCGATGAAAAACTAGAATGTGCTCTAAAAAACATGGAAACGTTCCAATAAATCATAGGGCGGAGGAAGTACACTCTCCATGTCCCACGACACCGCTATCATTGCAACAACAGAAAGAAACAACAACAATATAATTAACTTCCATAATGTTTTAAAGATGATAGTTGACTACAAGGAGTTAATGCTCGAGTTGCTCTTTGTTCACAGAAAAAGGTTTATTTTGAAAAGCCTTTGAGAAACCTTCAAATCTCATTTCGAATATGATTTGGACTAAAAAATAGTTGGGTATGAAAATGTTCATAAGCTCTTGGAAACCATGCCAAAGTTTGTGTGGATTCAAAAATTTTGTGAAGGCCAAATTGTTATGCAATGCTCTTGACACCTTGAGAAATTGAACATGACTCAACTGAGGTGCGATCACAATCAAATGAACCAACAATGACAAAGGACTCAAGGAGTGTAATCCTTTTTGTGGTCATTTTCAATTTATCATATAAAGGACTTTTGGGATGAAATCTTTTGCAATATGTTACTAAAAATACATATTTTTTTTCAATACATCACTTCATAACTTTTCATAAATAACTAAAAATGTTTTAAAAGTGTACAAATTCTACCAAATTTTGCATTTCATTTTGAAAAATTATTTTAATTTTAAATTGTATGAAAATATGTTAATTACTTAATGTTTTATTTTATTGTTTCATAAACTACAACTTTTTTTTAGATGTCATGTACATTACACCCCATTTACATGTGGTAAAGGATTCTTGAAATTTTAAAATTTTGTTCAATAGATTTTTAATTTTTAAAATTTTAAAATTTCATAACTTTCAAATTGTGAATGTTTTATTAATGTGGATAATCAATGAACATCATTTCAATTTTTTCTCCTCAAAATATTTTTATAAAGAAAGTCTTTAACTTAGTAATTTGTAAAATTGACTACTTGTGATGCAATTGTTGTTCAAGCTCAAAGGTCCTTTATTAAAACCAAAACATAGTTATGACATTCTTGGTGCGAGAATGTTATGGAAGCCCAAAGAAGCAAGAATTTTAAAGAATTTTATAGATCAACTAGTGTAATTTGGTAAACATTTGCGGGTAAAGAATATTATGACAAGGTGCTAAATGAAGAATTTTAAAGAATTTTAATGTGCGAAATGAAGAATGTCATCACTAGGAACCAAAACCCAAAATTTTTTTTTTTGAATTTTTGCTTTGAATTCTTCATATTAGTCAATTCGCATTACATTGCATGATTAACATGACATTAAAATGGCACCACAAAAATATATCTAACAAAATTACAATTTTTATAGAATTTTGGCAGTTGCTTGAGGTGTTTTTTGGCTCATTTGATTATGACTACACCCATCGTGCAATTCTTTGTGTATATTCCACCAAAAAGTTAGACAACACTATAATTATTGGCATTAAATTACTACTACATAAAACATGATGATGTTGAATCTTCCATCTTTCGTTGACCACAACAATGATTTTGTTGTGAATGGAACTAACTTAAAATGCTCACCACCTAGACCATTAAATCGACGTTTCGATAAAAAAATGGAGTAGATTCTCCAGGAGAAGACCTGGGCATTGAGTAGTTGGTCAAATGGCTAATAGAAATCATGACACAACCCCAAACTCCTTGATAGAGTTAACTACGAGTCCAAAGGTGAAAATAGTGGAAGGATAAGGAGTTGGGGTACGCTCCCTGGCTCGTAACATTTCGAAGGTAGGGGGGCGTGCTGGAATTCCAAGATGGGGATTAGGATGAGTGATAAATGGGTCAAATATTCACATGAACCTACACAAACAAAATAACAAGTTGGTTAATGCATAATTAGAGCACTTTCAGTGCATGAATGAACCATGAACAAACACGGACTCACAAAACTCACCACGGCCTGAACTTAAAGGAAACCACCACTTTCCCCCTTATATTATTCTCTATGCTTAGCCATAGGGCCTACACCCAAATGTCATTTTGTTCCGATACTCCCAAGTTGGTAGTTTCGAAATTCCCGAAATTCTCGAAACTGGGACTTTTACAACTTTGGAAGCCCATAACTTCTTTTACAAACCTCCAATTGAGGTGAGGTTTAAAGCAAAGTTATAACCCTTGTTGGGAGCTTTCTAACGATATGTTGCACACCACCTACACACAAGTGAATCACAGCGATTCCTGACTTTTAGTGGTTGGGAGTCAAATTGGCAATTTGACTCCCATCCCTTCTTTTGGCCATAACTTATGTTTTAAATATCCAAATGGGTCATGTGAGTTCATTTTAGACATTTAAGTCTCAAGAGCTTTCCAACAGTATAAGGAAATCTTCAATTTAATAAGTTTTGACCCTTTCAATGATCAATCGTTTTCTAAAAATTCGAAAATCCATCGGAACTCCAACTCTCAAAGTGTGAGCCCATTTGGGAGTGCGTGGGTTCATTCCCTCACACTCTCCTACACTCCCAAGAACATGAAGTGTGACTCCCATGTTTCATTCTTGGCTCACACCTTTGCAAGCCTTTGCCTTGGTCACGAGCCCAACACTAAGGTTGCGACAAATCATGTCCTTCATGCATATGATCTGTATGTTATCTCATGTGACTAGACTTGTTTAGGATGATAAAAAACTAGTATTATGATCATTTTGGACATTGGTTGAATGTGCCCAAACTCCATTTTCATGCATCCTAGTTCCAAGTGGTTTCTACTTCTCAGATATCCCTAATTCAATGATGTCATCATCTTACTTTAATTGAATATAATCAAGTTGTTACCTAAGTTTTTAACTTGATAAACCTTTAAGGATTACCCTTTCAAAATTAAATTCATTAAAGATATGAACACCAAAACAATCATTTTAATAAGAGTAAACATTAGATGTTCCCCCTTTTTCAAGCAATGGTCCATTGCAAATGTTTTTTAATCATCATAGAATTTGATATTGCATAAGGTCACTTGCTACCTATATCCATTGTCTCTTCCTTGCAAAATTAAAACCTCCTACATTGTTGAATTATGCTACCTCCAAAATGCAACTGGAATTTTTTACAACATAACAATGCATTGTATCACTAACCAATGCTACCAAGCAAGCAATAGGCATTTTTCATCAACCCTAGCATTAGCAAAATCATCTTCCTCGTTGTTTTTTTTTTTTAGAACATAAAAAAAATCCTTAAGTAAGAACCCTAACTTCTTTTAATCAAGGTTAAAGGTTAAGGTTTAAGAATTAAGGTTTTAATTGAATTTTGAAATATAAGTATCTAATATCATGTATAATCAATGTATTTTCTTATCTCTATGTAAAATTTATTTTACAATATATCAAAAAATGATATATTAATTAAATAATGTGAATTTATTATTACTTTTATTCTTATACATACAATATTTTAATGATTATTTTATGTTAAATTTTTTAAATAAACATTAAATATAGTTGAAAGATATTTTTAAACTCATAAATGGCAAAAGTATTGTTATAAAGTATTATAATATTTGCCATATTGATGGTATAAGGTTTACTTCAACAAAGTTTAATGTGCAACTACAATACCTTCATTTAGTGATAGTTTCATCACCTTTTACCATTAATGTGACCAACTTGATAATACCTTCATTTGTATCATGGTTTAAGATATTGTCATAATATGATGCATGTATTGTGTTCCTTTAAGTTTTGGTAAGGCTATGTAATACCCTTCCAAGTTTCATAGTGATTGCAAATATCCCAAGATGATGTAGGTATTGCATTTAAACTCCATAACTTTGTTCAAGTGACATTTTACCATCAATGTGAAGAACTTTGCAACACCCTCATTTATTTGAATTAATATGTCTGGTATGATATAATGGGCATAAAATAAGTATCTTAAAAAAATTCTTTTGTTTCATGGTTTATGATATTATTACAAAATGATGTGGGTATTGTTATCTTTCTAGGTTTTATTAAGGCTATGTAATACCTTTTCAAATTCCAAAATTGTGTTATGGAGCCCAAAGGTTTTATGGGGTACCCAAAGAAGTGTAGTGCATGTGAATTGAGTAGTTTTGGGCATGAACAAATACCCTTTTGATAGCCCAAACTAAAATAATTGTGCCCATGGTGTTTGTAAATTACCCCAAAGAAGGTATTGTTTTCCTTGTAGGTTTTACCTTTGCAATATTTTTCTAGGTTTCAATAGATATGTGATGGAGCCCAAAATATTTTTTATATACCTTAAGAGAGGTATTGTTCATGCATTCAATATTTTTAAGCATAAACAATACCCCTCTAATAGCCTAAACCAAAATAATTTAATCCATATTGTTTACAAAATATCCTCATAAGGGTACATATTATGTTCTTTCTAGGTTTTGTTAGCGCTATGCAATACCCCTTTAGGATTTTTTAAATATGTTATGGAGCCCAAAATATTTTTTATATACCTTAAGAAAGGTATTGTTCATGCATTCAATATTTTTAAGCATAAACAATACCCCTCTAATAGCCTAAACCAAAATAATTTAATCCATACTGTTTACAAAATATCCTCATAAGGGTACATATTATGTTCCTTCTAGGTTTTGTTAGCGCTATGCAATACCCCTTTAGGATTTTTTTAATATGTTATGGAGCCCAAAGGATTTTTAATATACCCTAATAAAGGTATTATATGTGCATTGAGTCATACGAAGCATAAGCATTACCTTTCCAATAGCTTAGACCAAAATAACTCAATCGATGGTGTCTACAAAATACCCTCATGAGGGTATTACTTTCCTTTTAGGTTTGAACTCCTAATTTTTTGAGGTAAAGAAAGATTTTTTGGTTTGAATGTAAAATTAGAATCATTTTTTAATAATTTTATCAAGCATACATATAATAATATGTGAGAATATATTTCTAACTATTAACACAAAATGGTGTAAAATGAAGATAAAATGCTTTAAATAAAAAAACATGGGTGACATGTGTTATAAAAATGTGCAAAAAATGCCCAAGTCCAAAACAACCCCAGCCTAAAGTTGGGAACATGTCATAAACTTTTGATTAAGGTTGCTTCAAAAATAAATTGTTACTTTAAATTTTAAAAACCAAAATAACACCCTAATCAAAAGTGGGATAAACTATGGGATAAACTAATTTGTGTCACTATTCAAAGGGGATGGGATCCCATTGGCCCTCCTATACCGCGTTGATGCAACCTCTGCATCATGGGCGTGTTATTGTGTAAATACCCTGCAATTGGCCAGTGTTGCGTCCATATCATTAGCCATAAACACCACCCTAGTGGTGCTTCAAACTTTAAAACAAACAACACAATACAATAAATATTGCATATGAATTTTAAAACCTAAAATTCAAGTAAAATTCAATATGGCATTGTTGGAAACTTACCGACCATGAATCATTCTTGAATCATGGTATTACATAACGAGGCCAATCACTTTACATCGCATTGTTTTTATTTGATGCAAACTTTTAGTTACACTCCATCCAAGCATTTATGAATGCTTTTGCATATCTAGATTGAATCGTTCGAATCACAAATGCAAGGTCTTCATCGTGCTCCCGCTTGGCTTGCACATTGAAAGGGATGGCCCCACACCCCATGTAATCATGCCAAGAAGTCAAAGAATGTGACTAGACGTTAACCTGACAAATGCGGGCTTAAACACCTCAGGTGTCTATTATAAATCAACCTAGAACTTATCCCATTCCAGGAATGCATGCCTCCTAATCCTAGCAATAGTTGTTTACTCATTGCGATGAAACCAGGCCAAAAGGTTGCTCAAAACCCACACATTCATTGTTGCGTAATCTTGAACCCTTGGGCCCTACTCTTAAATAGATGGGTATCGAGGCTTACCCAGGTCCATGGTAACATTGTGAGACACCCACAAATGTTGCATTAAGTTGTACTTGGTTATATCACACCCATCAATGCTATAAGCAAATTTGGGCCCATATTTTGCCCAATGTACACCTTTTATGGTAATCAAGGTAGGGGCAACCACATCTAAAACCAAAAAAACAAAAACATAAAACCTAATGTGTGAATTAATATCTTGGATGAAGGTTATGCCCTACACGATGAAGGTATTGTTAAACTTAGTGTTGAAATTTGCATAAAAAGAAACAAACCCTAAAAATAACAATATCTCCTACAAAATCTAAATGTATTGCCTACAAACTTAAACAAAAAAAAAATGCCCCACCCACCTTTTCCATAGAGAAAAAAGGTGGGGCAAGCAAAGGTTTAAGGATCACAAGTAAGGAAGGCATTGTAATCACAAATTTGACAAAAAAAAACCCTAGTTGAGAAGATGGGTGGGGCAATTAATTATAATAAATAAGGTACAATATGTCTTCCATCAATTTGAGCATGAAGTTCAACATCCCCATTTGCATTTTATTGGCTAGGAGCTATAATTTTTTAATCCTCTATCATGTCAATAATTCTCTATAATTCAACTTCAATTCTACTAACATCTATAGTAGCAAATGTTTCCCCAACCTCAACATTAGCTTGCATTCCCTCCTCAATATTCCCATTTGGAACCAATGCAATCGCATCTTTCGTTTGTTATCCAATCATCCCAACCTCTACATCTCCTCTTTCATAACACCTCCAATGTCACTTGTAAACTCATATCGAACTTGCTAATTTCCTACACCATTTTTTGCTTTCATTCGAATATGCATCTAACAAAAAACCCAAAATGCCCAAAAAAATGAAGACACTAGCTAATTAATTTAAACTTTATTACCAACATGAAAAAACAAAAAAAAAAACCCAAAAAAACTGCACTATAATAATAACAACCAAGAAGAGCACCACTCTTTGAAGGCAAGAGTTCAAGAAAAACTTACCAAGATGCCTGTTTGCAAGACCCAATGAAGAGAAAAAAAATTCAAATGTTTTTGCAGGCAACAACAAAAAAAATAAAATCATCAAGTCATAGTGGTCATTGTAGGCAATAGTAGAGAAAAAACAACCACTCCAACAAGCCCACTGCTCATTGCCCTAATTTCAAAGCCTACAACACACAAAAAAACTAGGACGACGAGCTACACTCATTGTCTTGCTCTTGTAGGCTATGCAATAAAAAAAAACCACGACAATGAACATTGTGATTGTCATTGTGGTTTCAGAATTTGTAACACACAGAAAAAACTAGGCTCGTCATCTTGGTCTTACAAGTTGCACAAATAAAAAAACCACCACAACAAGTGCGACACTCATCATTGTGGTTTCATAGCTTGCAACACAAAAAAAACCAGGACAACAAGCTATGTTCATTATCCTAGTCTTACAAACTAAACAACAAAAAATATAACCACCACCATGAGAATTGTTTGTTGTCATGGTTTTAGATCTTACAACACAAAAGAAGACCAAGATGATGAGCTCTCGCTCATCGTCCTAATCTTACATGCAAAACAATAGAAAAAAACCACCATGACAAACATGGCTTGTTATCGTGGTTTTAGAACCTATAACACAAAAAAAGACTAGGATGACAAGCTAGGCTCATCATCCTGGTCTTACAAGTTAAACAATAGAAAAAAAAAAACCACCACGACAAACATGGTTCATTGTTGTGGTCTCAAAGCTTGGAACACAAAAAAAAAGAAACTAAGATGACGAGCACAATGTCCTAGTCTTACAAGCTAAACAAGAGAAAATCACAATGACAAATGCAATGTTCATTGTTGCGGTTTTAGAATTTACAACATAAAAAAAGAACAAGGATGATGAGCTATGTTTGTTCATCCTAAGTTTGAGGTTACTTTAAAATAAAAATCCACGACAATGAACACAACTCGTCATCACGATTTAAGAGCCTGCAACACACACAAAAAACCAAGATGATGAATGGAGCTTGTCGTCTTGGTTTCAAATGTACCTACAATGAAAAAAACCCAAGATGATGAGCCAGAGCTCATCGTCCTAGTTCTAGAATCAAGAAAAAAAAGAACTTACCTTCAAAGCTCCACTCCTCTTGATGTTTTGCAAGCTCCTACTATTGGAGTTGCTCCCTCTTTGTGCCCCAAGCTCCACAAGCTCCAAGCTCCACAAGTTCCTCCCTTTGAGCTCTGGAGGCACAAACCCTAAGCCCAACTAGTCAAGTTCTGTGTGGTTTTGAAGCTTTGGCAATGGAGGGGAGTGCAAATGGGTGGTGGGGTAGGTAGGGGGAGGTAGGTGGGTTGGAGGAGTAGGTAGGAGTTCCCAGAAAAAAATTTGGGTTCAAGGCTGGCGGGACCAAAAAAAAAAAGCGAAAGAAAAAAAGGGTCCAGGAAAAAAAAAACTACTGACCAAGCAAACTGACCCCTGGGGGACAGTTTCATCCCATCCATGAAATCCCAGAACGGGATTTTTTGGATGGTGCACTGGTGGGTGTCTGGGCTACTCAAGCCCTTTTTGTTTTCCTGAAATCTCGTTCCCTCTGTGACCAAACAAGGGGTTCCAGTGCCGCCTCTGCCTGACTTTACGGATAACGTTAATGCATTGTTCCTTGTTACTAGACTCTTGCTCCAGCGGGTAGACTTTAGTCTTTATTTTCTAGATCATCTTCACTCTAACTTAATTGCAGGCCTTTCTGAAAAGCACTAGATATATGCTGTGCATCCATCTTTAGGTTGTTCTAGCTGCTAGTCCACCTTCACTCTTCAGGTCAGATCTGGTCTGGTCTGGTCTGGTCAGGTCAGGGGCATCCTTTTTCGACTCATGATTCAGGGACACTCGAATGTATTCTGTTGTAGTAACTTGCCTTTGACACGTCAAGAATTATATATGGTAAAATCAGCAGACAATTACCCTCTTACAAATACGCTTCAAACCAGAGATGGGTGGGTAACAGGAACAGACCCCCAGTGGTTATGGGGTCAGTTCTGACAAATTATGACCATGGTTCTCAAAAAATCAAGGATTCATGATTATCAATTGTTGACATAAATCAAATAACCAACCATAAAACCACTAGTTCATTGCTGGTTCTTTCAAAAAAAACCAACGGTTCTGTTAGGTCTTTGAAATACCCAGGATCAACACTCTTTGGTTCTCTTTTTTTTCTAAGAACCTGAAGGCATGGTTCTTTATAAATTCAAATAACCACATTTTGGTTCAAACTAATGTTGGCTGTTTATTGAGTCTTGATCCAGGTATTGATGAGTTACCTGTTGATTATTGTTTTTTTTTTATAACCAGTTAATAACTTAACTGCCTCCAATATTGAGAATTTAAATTTTAATAACCTACCTAGATGACTTGGTTATCATTTAAGTAGGTTATCAATCTTAATTTATGCTAAACATGTTTATGGTATTAAACAGAAATATAAAAAAATAAAACCGAAAATTTTAATCATAATTTAAAAACCCTATAACCATCTAATAATCTAAAGGATAATCAACATGGTTATCAATCAGTTATTTGATAACCTACACTTATGCCTAACTAATGATTATTAGTCAAGAAGATTGATAACTTTAATATATATATATATATATATATATTGATGCTGATAACCTAACTGGCACCCCCAATTTAAAATTTAAAATCAAGCTTTCAATTTAACCAGTATCATGTGGGTATTATAAATGTCACCAAAACCCTCACCCGTTCTCATGGTTTTTCTTTAATTTCATGAGATCACATTTCTTAAAAAGTCAATGACCGGCTAGTTCTGATATACTTTATAAACTGTGATTAGATAGAAAGAATAAAAACTAATCAAATTATCTTCTAAAAAACTATCAGTTCTTTTTGCTAGTTCTTACATGAAAATTGAAATTTCTTTTTACCTAGGGGCCTAAATAACCAAAGCCAGAGTTTCTTCATTTTTAAAATAAACTTTAAAAACTCAAAATCAGAAGTAATTTATAAAAACAAATGTGCACCCAATAGAGGTTCAAGTCACACTGGCAACCACCCACATGGAGAATTAACCATGTTTGCTTATATATCAGGAAATTTTGAAATGTAATTTCTCACCATACAAGGAGAGGGCCCATTGCATTGGCCCACCCTGCAAGGGGCAATTTCACAAAACACAACACCTAACACCCACAGTATTAGGTTACTAAAGTTGCAATCAGATTTAGTGTTAGATCTCATAGTGTTAAGTAGCCTAAGGTGTCCGTAACATCATGAAAAAGAAATGACCTATGTTAATTAGCACTGACCTACAAGGTTAATTTTTTTTCTACTCTTTCACAAGTCCTAAGAAAACCATGGAAAACAATTTCTTAACTTAAGATTGACTTAAGACCCCCTTTTATGACCATTATTTATCATTGTGTTCAAAGATTTATGTTCTTTGAAACTTTGATGTTAAGATAACATCACTTAACATCAATTTAACAATCACTTAACATTGTGTGTACCTAAAGATGTCTCTCTTAACATCAACTTAGCATTAGGTGTGATATGATTAGGTACAATCTTTTTACTAAGTCAAATTGTTTGGAAAAAAAAAAATTTAGCCTCCTTTTGTTTTTGTGCAATTGTTGAAAAGAAATCCTCTCTACCATGAAGGACACCAAGCGACTTTGTCATGAGAAGCTCTGTCCTAAACTAATAATCTTTCACCAAAAAAATCTTACAAGAAAATGCAATATAAATATTTTTGTTACAAATTCAAGTTAAATGGGTTAAGAGTCAAGACTGAGGAGTGGCTGAGGGGTCTTTAAAGCCCCTAACCCAAAATACTGGCATATGGTGAGTCCTTTCTTTAATTTTTTTTGTGGTGGGATGGAGTTTCCAAAGGCGGATATTGTTGTAGTTGGTCAGTTTGTGTTCAAGTAGGTGTAGCATTAAAACAGGGTCTTTGGGGCAGGATGTTAAACTTGCAATGGGTTGTTAAGGCAGATAGTACTGTCTACTTCTTTTTTTCCTTGTCTGCCCTTGGCCCGATCCATCTTTTTCTAATAAAGAAAAAGATGGACGATGCTAAGACACAAATTTTGGGTCATGTTATGCACACTTTGGGCATGTCATGGATACATGCCTAGTGTTCATTACATGCCCAAACTATGTATATTAAGACACAAAATTCGTCTTGGGTAGCACCAAGAGATGTATGATCATTAGAAACATCTTGGTCAGGCAATTAGGGCAAAAAGAAGCAACAAAGACCACTGTTGATTAATGGCCTTGATCTTGAATTTGCATTAATTTGTTTCTTTGAAAAGCTAGCTTTTGTTGTTAATAGTCAATGATTTGTAGTGTTAAAATAAGGTTTTAGGGGAAAATTGTTTTAGAGGTGAAAACAATTTTGCTTTTTGTTTTTTCTTTTGTAGGCAATGTCATCCCCAATCATTCCTAAGCAATGTTTTTTTTTTTGGCAAAACTTCACCAAGTGACAAACTCCCAAAAGGCAATTTTACATGCCTTTGTTAACTCCAAGGGTTTCAAAACATCCAATTTGTCAAAATTTGAATTGTTGGATGTAGAGTTTGTTGCATTTTTTAATTGTGCAATTGGAAAGCATCACAAAAGGTTTGAACAATGATAGAAATTGGTCAAAATGTAATCACTCTATTAATCATTTGTGTGTACCTTTCAACATTTTTGTAACTATTTCTTGTATTGATCATAATTGCAAGTACATTATAACTAATTTCTAACTATTGTAATTTTATTTTTTCCATGTAAACAACATCTAGTTTACTTTTCATCCAAAAAAAACAATTTATGTCCATCACTTGCAAATGTGACCAATTTAGTGGTAGCCCTACAAGTATACAAAGGTGTAATTTTTGTATTCTAAAAGATATAATCACATATATTAGAATTTACAATGTATATTTTGAATGTGTATGAACTATCATATTATAGGTGTATTCAATAATTATTAATAGCATTAAATGACCTTGCTAGTTGTATATTTTGGTTATATTAAATTTTTATATAAAATATTTAGTAAACTTATTGTAACAACATTAAAATTTTATCCAAGCTATTTTATTGTATTTCTTAAAATAATTACAAATGACATTTCATTTTATTATTATTATATTTTTTTACTTAATTTCATTAATTACCTTATAACAATAAAAATTAAGATTTAATATTATCTTTGACTAAAATTTAAAAATAATATAATTTTATTACATAATAATGATGATGATGCTATTAGTATGATTATATATATATATATATAATTACTCAAATTATTTAAAAAGGAAATGTTATATTTATAAATCTAAAATCTAAAATATTTATTAAAATAGTACATAAATAGTCAGAACAAGTGAAATAATAATATGAATAATAAAAACTAAATTCCTAGCCTTGGTTACCAACTAACTACAATAATTCAATTAATCTTGTTATAAAAATCTTATTTTTATTACTTATTATTAATAATAAAAATGAAAACTAATGGGAATAATTATAATAAATTACTTAACCTTAGGCTACCTACTAGTTATATTATTAATTTTTTTAAATCATTACTTAATGTTTACAATTAGTAGTTAATAATTATTAATTAATAAGTTATTAATAATTAGTTAGTTATTTTAATGTTACCAAATTATTAGTTAATTATATTTATTAATAGATAATTATATTTATTCAATTTTTTCAATTTTATTTAAATAATATATTTAATAATATTATTATTTATTTAATTTTATAAATATTTAATTAAAAACCATTGATGATTACTACCATAAGTAATTAATTAATTTGCTAATTTATTGGTTTAACAATTAGTTTATAGTCTATTTGTTAATTAATTAATAGTCTTCTAGATTAATTAGTTAATTTATTAGTTACCTAACTAATTAGTTAGTTAGTCACTTACCTACTTAAAATATTTATTTACAAAATTTAAAATGAGGATTAAAATATAGGATACACTTTAAATTAATTACAAATAATTTATGATTAACATTTTTAGTTGCGAACTATTTGCAACTAAAAGATTTATTGAATATGTTTTGTCTTTCATTTTCATTTTGAAAAGTATATAAGCCAAGTGCTTTATCTTACATTTGGGTGTGAATTCATTTTTAAGAGCCATAAACCATGTCAGTTAATGTTGAAAACTATGAACCTTTTTACATTATTTTTAATGACATTTTTAAAATTATGTTAATCATTATGAGTTATGTTAAATGACTAATATGAATGTTGAGGAATTCAAATAAAAATTTGATTAAATTAAATTTTGGGTTTTAGTTTCAGTAAAGGATCATTGAACTTGAATAGATATTGAATCGAATTGTGGTTAATTTTATAAAGGACTAAGTAAAACACTATTTTAATAAAATAATTTTGATGGTAAAAAATAAATAAATGATAATAACCTACCCACATTCAAAAAACACTCACAATTTAAAAGATATGAAATTTGAATTTATTAAACTTCAAAGTATTTTTCAAATTTTTTAATTTTCAAAAGTTTTTACCACATGTAAATAGGACTTAATGTGCATGACATATAAGACAAAGTTGTAGTTTATGATATAAAAAACAAAAAACTAAAATAGTTAACATATTTTGGTATGATTCAAAATTCTGCTAAATTTTCAAAATGAAACATAAAATATGGCAAAATTTCCACACTTTCAAAAATTCATATTTATTCAACAATGATTAACACAAAACATGTAATCTATTGAGGCAACTATATGTATTTTTAATAACAATTTGTAAAAGATTTCATTCAAAAATTCTTTCATTTGAAAAAGTGAAAAAAGACTAAAAAAGATTCATAGCCTTTTTCTAAAGTAACTTCATTGGGTCCTTTATTTGTACCCACACCCATTTTCATATTTTAAAACATGGGCATATGGGATGAACCAATCAAAAAAATGTAACCCAAAATAAAATATAAATATTCATGTATTTATACCTAACTTATTTACTTCCTAGGGTTATCAAAACCAATGTGACATAACCACTTTGTGTCGAGCATCACATTGACATCCACCCTAATGAGTTGATCATGTCCATTAAAACCAATGCACAAAAAAAATTCTTTACACCCTAATTGCCCCCAATATGTATGGTGACTAAAAATGGATTCAATCACCACAAAATTGGTAATTGAAACTTTTTGGTGGATGCGGGATTAACAATCAAAATTTGATCACCATAAGATTAGCAATTGAAATTTTGCGATCACTACAAGATTAGTGACAAAATCTTTTGGGTCACCATTCATGTGGTGATTAAAAACTTTCAATTGCTAATCATTTGGCAACCAAAAGTTTTGCCTTGCCAATCCTATGGCAATGGAAAGCATTCCGTCACCAATTGTGTGACGATCGAAAACTTTCACTCCAAATTTCAGTCATCTAATTAATGGTGGATTGACTTCCATCATTGATTTGGTGATGGAATTTGATTTGGTGACAAAATTTGGTGTTGCTTGGTAATGAAAAATAGACCTTATAATTTCAATTCACTTTGAGCTATGTGGGCCTTGTGTTGTTTAATAAACAACCATTGCCATATACTTTCAAAGGGAGGGGTGAAACCTTTATGAATGGAAATTTCAGATTGTCATACTACAGTTACAATTAGTGCTAAATTTCAATTATAGCCTTAAAGGTGGAGTTTGATCTTATTGTTAAATACCTTAATTCTACTAATCAAATTTATTGTTGTTGTATTCTTTTCAATGGAGGGAAAATGGAATGTGTGGAATCATGGTATTTGATGCCAAAAGATAAGCCAAGGAAAGTGAAATGTAAGTTTTATGACAATGTCATTTCATATCGCAAGGATATAATGTTTTTCTATTTGGGCTATCAATATGATGACAATGGACAAACTTGAATTACAGTGTGTTTAATGGCACAACCATGGGTGAAGGCCCTATTTGCTTGATGTGATGGACTTGTCCTTCCACCACCAAAAAACATGGAAGTACTAACCCATTTCCCTAATGGGTGAATGGAAGACATGGCCATTGAAATGTTAAATCCTTCAATGGAAAGAGAATATGCTTCGACATCTCAAGTAGAAAAGGTTTGAATTTACGCCTTGCCTACATATAACACAAAAGGTTTTAATAAATCCACAAATAACAACACTCAAACCTTTCAATAGGTTTCATTGCTCAAAGGATTGAATTTAGCTAAAAAATAAGGTTTGGACAAGAAATGGGCGACTTTATTTAAAGGAGTGAACATTTCTTTCAATGTTGCGCAACGTCCAATCTTCCTAAAAGTTATGAAAGCAACTTTCAAATCTTGAACCTATTACAAAACCCCATCATAACATGGATTGCACATAGATTTGTTAAAACAATCCAAGGTCAATGTGTCCAAACAAAGAAAACACATAATTTGGTTCACAAAAACTATAAGGAATCCTCTCCATTTCAACCCATGCCTTTGCAACTTGTGTCCAAATCAACCATTTTTACAACTATAAATGGACAATCCTCCTTGCCACTTGGTAAAAATGACTTGTAGTTACATAAATGACTACAAAATGATTTGTAGTTGTATATAAACTTACACTTGCGACTAATGTTCATTTGGATCAAAATGAAGATGAAAAATACATTTATACCATTTAGTGGCATCCCAAAGTAGATGAAAATGTAGTTGTTTCTATGATTTGAAAGGTGGTTCATAAGCCATTGGACACACACATGGCATCTTTTCAACTTGGATTACAACTATAAATTTGGTAAAGACATTTTTTAATGTGATTTTGTCACTTTTGTCAAGATGTGATGTGTTGTATATAGCATGTATTGTAATATAAATTGAAAAATATAATCAAAAACACTTCAAGGGTTTCTTGGACTTACACAAATGGGTGAATGACTAATTGCTAACTAGATGGTGAATTGATCCTACAATAAACTTGTGATTTTTTGTTTCATGGGCAATCAATATTAGTTGAGTAGGAGTTTGAAAACTTATTGGTGTGTTCACCTAAGCCATGTAAGACAATTGAACAACAATTTTTGAAATAGTCAAAGTTTAATGTTCAAGTGTTGTCACTTATTTACTCTCTAAATTTGAGTGACAATTCCTAAGCTAGGAATTGATAAATGCAATTAACATCATTTACCTTCAATATTGGTTACATCTTCATGCTACAAAAATGTTTTGGGAGCACTTTGCCTTGTTAAAGGCTTACTTCCATTTTGAGAAATTCATTGGCCCAAAGATTGACCATGTGAAGATCCATGCCCTTTTTGATGAAGGGAAACTTGATCTTTAAAAAAAAAAATTCAAAGTTACTAGCAAAGCAACCATGCCATTGCTCTAAAGCACCCACCTATGTGTAACCCTTTCACTCAATTATGGTCTAAACTAGGATCCAATAGCCTCTTACAACATTGATTTTCTAAATATTTTGCATTGGCAAAATTTTCTTTAATTATGATTTTAGAATATGTAAAAGACGTTGATAGCTATTTTTCCACCTTGTCATTAATGAAATCTTAGTTGTAGAACCAAGTAGCTACACATTTGGATTTGGTTGTGAAGATGTTTGCATGAAAACAATACAATTTGGATATTTTTCCTTTTGGGGATGTTATCAAGGATTGGACAAAGAATAAAATGAGATATTTAATGGATCATTCAAAACATTTCGACATACATCACAAATTTAACATGTGACAAATTAATAATAAAAATTATGTAAAGTTTATTCATTCATAGGTCTATACAGTTTATACATGAATGTCATGCGTTGAAAACATGTTTGACATATAAATAAATCTGTTGATGAATGAAATATGAACGTATGAATAAATGAACGTCACACAAATTTCGCATCTTCCTATAACTTTGTGTGTTAAATGTGTTTTCCATGCACGATATTAATGTGTGAAATGTATGAATTACAACTAAGCAAATTTTGCATTATTTCCATTATTAAGTTGTGAAATGTTAAATTTGTGATGTAAGCCAATAGTTTATGGTGCAAATTTTTTTATAATTTCTATTACACTAGCAATTTGCAATGGCATGAAAATGTCATAAGTGTTGGTAGTCAAAGCATTTCAGCTTCATACCTTATGTATGCCAATTTTTGAAAAAGCACAAAAACAAAAATATAAACTAATGAGAGTTTGATTTCCACCCCCCTTTCTTTTGCCTTGTTGGAATTCTTTTTCTCTAAAATGTTTTACATTGCATGACTCTAGGTTTGTTTTATATTAATACTAAATTTTTGGTTGGTGTTTTGCAACTATTTATGTAATTTGTATTGGTAGTACATATTAATGTGGGTATGCAAATATGATTCTAGCTTGTGCAATATTGAACTGGGTTACAATGAACAAAAAAGGATCAAGATTCAACCCCCCATCCATTGACCTTTTTGGTCTTCCTAATTATGGTGTTATGCTTTGTTACAGTATGAAATTGATGTTATGTTCATGATGTTTGTTTTAGTTTGGGTTTTTGTTGTTGAAGTTTTATTTTCAAGCTCATTAGATCATTGAAAGTTCCAATGCAACCCAAAAATGTTCATCACTATCCATGCCTCTTCATCTACTTATCGCCAAACCAACTACTGTTTAAAACATGGTTTCACCAATAGACATTACCACTTGCTCTCAAACATCACCATGCATTTTCAACTACTTAACTGCATAAAGTAGCTATAATTTGCTTCACTAAAATGCACCTAGTTAGGGGCACTTACCATTGGCATTTCCAACTTGCCATCATTATGATCCAATGCACCATGGGTTTTTGAAAATAAGAACACTACTCCCAACCCCTTACCCCCCAAAAACATTTTTAAAAATAAAACACATTGGGCAATTTGATCTTTCGCACAACAAGCACATGGATGAGGGGCTAATAACTTGATATGAAAGCACTAGAACTCCGGAACTTGAGAACATTTTTTCTTTGTCTTTGTGAGTTTAGTGTTCACCGCCTCTTTCTCTTTCCAGATTAGACTCCACAATGGTCCTTTAGGCCTCTCAAGGAGCTCACAAAGTCACAAGTTCTCACCAAGTTTGATGTCTTTGTGCACTAGAGTAGTTTGGTTGACATGTACATGGTAACTGTAAGAGCATTGCTTGAATGCCAAGGATTTTGCAACAAGATGCAATGCTATCTTGAAATGTGGTCACTTGCACCACCATGATATTGGTACATGGTGACATGTAGACACTGGCAAAAGGCACTAGAACTAATTTTGGCAAGTGATGCAGAGAATGTGCAACCAAATCTTGTTGCAAATTTTTGTGGTTGCACTAAATGCACATGCCACTGTGGCTCAGTTGAACAGCGCAAGTGTGCTCATGAACATATCATTGAAAGTGGATCATGTGATTGAGATGTCTTTCTTCGGAGTATTTTGGTCTTCATTTATGCAAAATGTGGGCGCATGGCTGATGATGTTTGGAGAGTGTTCAACAAGATGCCATCTCAAAAAATGTGGTTAGTTGGAATGTTGTAGTGGAAGGATGTGCCATGCATGGTAGTGGTAAGGAAGCTCTGAAACATTTAGAATTGTGTATGACGAATTTGTACAACCAAATGATATCACATCTTTTTGTAACCGGTTAGCTTGTAGTGAGGCAGATTTGGTGTATGAAGGGATGCTTTATTATGCTTCAATGATCATAGCCTTTGGACTTGCATTTGGCATCCAAATCCATCAAGATGTCAGGAGGTTCTTCTTCAATGTTTTTACCCTGACATTCCAATTGGGAGTGTGTTTGCCTATGTCTCTTAGGTTCCAGACAATAGAGCCCACCTTTGTTGTGGTTACACCTTTGTTGTGAAGGTGTGCTCACTCACAGAGATCCCTGCAATTCTTCTTGTGCATCCAACTATTCTTCATGTATTTCTTCTTTTGAATCCAGAGCTTGGAAGCTTAGGTCTCAAATTTTGTAGGCTACATCTTTGATTTTTTGTCCTGCAAGACAATGAAAGGTGGCAAGCTTTTTCAATGCAGAGTCATTGTTGCTGTTGGTAAGGAACATCAGGATGTAAGAAGAGGAATGAGGAGAAATTCTAAGGTCTAGTTGCACTCTCATATCTACCTTCAACTATTGTCAAGTATAATGGCTGTAAGCAGTCTAGATTGGTGTCTGATTTGCCTTCTTTTGCACTTTCTTGTCTACCCTCTCTTGGATCTTGCTGGGTTCTTCTATGTCCGCAATAGCAGAGAAAGATCCTCTTAGTTGTTTTGTTTCTTTTCTTTTCCATCAGCTCTATGATAATTGTAGAGTAACAGACACTCTACACAAAGAAGAAGAGGAACAATTGGAGGATCTCAACATATGAATGCTGCAACAGTAGTTGTGAACACAAGTAATCAATACATTCTGCCTTCCAGTTGATTCCATCTACTTGCTTGCTTCACAAAACATGCCATCATTTCTATTTCATTTGCACTTGCATTTGCAATATTCTTGTGTTGGTTTTCCATGTAGGACACAGGCAGGGCTATGGGACTTCAATTTCCATTTTCAGCATGTTCTCTGACCCTTGACCCCTTCGATGAGAACTTCCACCATAAGAATTACCATGCATATCTTGTGGCAGAGAGTGACAAGCTTATTGTTGCTCCTACTGGAGCTGGGTGATGGAGATGGTGAAGAAGACAACACCCCTCTTTCCAGCATTGCCACAAGAAGCTCAAATAATTGTTGGAGGAGATGGATATGAGTATTACAACTTACTCTTCTTTCTATAAGCACTGTGTTGTTTTGGGACTACCAGAACATAGTGTGAAATGATGAAGATAACCTGCTATGTTGCCACATGTTCATTGTCAGAAATCTTATCAAGGTTATTATTTGGCATGAGGTCATGTTTCCATACATGGCAGTTTTGGGACAGGCTCTGAGAGCTTGTTTCAATAAGAAGCATTATGTTCCAGTGTCTATTCGTAGGTTTATCTCGATGATGTGGTATGTGGAAGTCCAAGCAAGGTTGGTGAGTATGTGCTGTATACGAATATTGAACTATATGGCACTGATTTCTATTTAAGATACAATTTCTGCACCACTCACTTGTCATGGTACTTGTTTTAACTTTGCTCATGGTCAGAGCTAGTCTCACCAGCTTTGGACCTTTGCAGTTCACTTCATTTTATACCTTCTAGGTCTATGGTATAGCCAAGCAGTCTTTGTACTTCAAACCATGGAGCCCCATGAACTGATGGACGACCTGCAATATTTGTTAAGTGCTTTGGTTTGCATTGTTGAATGGTCTAAATGACGGTACAAAATGTCCTGACTTAATGGAAGATATATTGTCTACATGAAAGGACAAGCTCTTGATGTTGGGCTGGGAGGACAGGATTAAGCAAGATGACAGGACAATCCAGAATGAGGGTCTGAATACTCTCTCAGAGCCAGAGCTATAGGCAGCTTTCAGGGAGTGGGGAATGCTGGGCTTAAGGTCTGTGGAGGAAATGCAACAGGTAACTCTCCTGCCAGTGCATCTTCTGCTGATACTATCTTTTTATCTTTGGGGTTTGTTTTTCTTAGCTCCAGATTGTGGACTTTGTTACATATCACATTACTTTCTGGATGGCCATGTTTGTAATTTTATTCATTGAGCTCATTGCTGTTTAATGTATAGATAACTCATGTTGATCTGTGTGGTATGCAATTTTACAGCTGCAGGATTGGCTGGATTTGTCTCTAAACCAATCCGTTCCTTCCTCGCTCCTAATTATTCTGTCAAGGTACTGAACAATATTTCTTGCACAGTACATGATTTGTAATTTGCAATCTCTATACTACCCATATATAATGCTGGTCAATGCCAATTCTCAAAACCTCTTCAAGCATGGGCACAATATTTCCAATTACTTTTGCATTTGATGTAGTTCATTGGCAAGTAGATCTTGGGAACACTGCAATAGGTTGTTTTGGAAGAGAAACCCATTCAAAGTTCAGCCAATAAGATGCTCTTGAAAGAATGCATTGTAATAATCGGAACAGTCTAGTTTGTTGGTAAAACTATGCATTGATGAATGGATTTTGTCCTACAGAGCTTTCCTGGTAGCAGGCAGAATGAAGCCAGAGAAAGCATGTAAGCCACTCTCTCACCATAACCAAATGAAGTCATTGACTCTGTTGGTGTCACAGCACTTGGAAGTGAAGATTCTGCAAGCACAAGCTGGAGATTTTGGAACAAGAGGGATTCATTAAGGTCTTGTCACTTTCTCCGCCAAAGAAATCACTCCCTTGATAATTTTCTAACCAAGGGACATAGTTTATACATTGAGCACACATGTACAAGGTTTCCGAACTAACATCAAGGTGGCAGGTTGAGTGAAGTTGAAAAGGTGACAATAAAGGGTCTTTTCAAAAAACAATTTACATTTAGGTCATAAATTGGTTATAAATAATGCAAAAAATGAGATGATAGACCGGCACATTATCATTGTTCCATGTCAAATGGAGTCCTTGGAAAAGATTTTTCACCTTTACAACCTTGCTCCTTTTGTTGCGTTTGGACCCTTAGTCTTTTGTTTATTCATTATTTATTTGAAAAAAATTTGAAAAAAATCTTCAATACTTTTTTCAAAATTTCATTATATACAATTATGTTCAAAGTTGTGTTAAAAATTTTTAAAAACACGCCATTTAAAAAAAAATTCAAATTCATTTACAAGTTCTGTAAATTATTTTTGTTGTTTAAAATCACTAGTTATAACTGATTTCACATGCTTTTTAGTAGTTTTTTATTCATTAAATATATTTTTAAAAATATTTTCTTTCAAAAAAATTATAATTTTTCAATAAATATATTAAATACATAAAATTAAGTAGTAGTTACAATTGTTTTGATACATGTTAGTAAAATTGCACCCTTAATTATCATTTTAAAAATTTGACTAGACACAAAAGTCCTCCTTAAAACTTTATCCATTCAACCTACCAACCTCTATTCTTTGCACCTGCTCGAAAACAATCCCACAATATTTCTATCGCAAGTTTGGGACAAAACCAACAAGCAAACTACAATCCATAATAGATGGTTGGACAATGGTTGAAAATGGGGAACCCAAATTTTTAGTATGTTTTCATGCATGGGAATAGAGCATTACACAAGTTTGCCGAATCAATATTGCAACACCTTGGTGACAACATTTATCAACACTATAAACTATTAGTTCGTTCAAATGGCAATGTTCTTTAAAAGACCATGGTGACTACAAATCATAGTTTTATGATACCTTGTAATCAGGTTTTTTGTTTCAATTTTGTGACATGGGTGGATTGGTGATCATCCACAAGAGAAACAAGCCAAATTTGGCTATACCTCAAAGAGGAAAGTAATTTTTTTTTAAATGCTACTTTGTTTTGGATACCTCCAACTTCAGAAACCTATGTCTAAATATGATGACTTCAAAATTGTTTTCCTCAAAATGTGGTGACTTTGATGCATTTTTCTCACAAAAACCCTTTGTACCCTTTGAATAATTGCACTCTTATACCCTTTGTACCCTTTGAACTCTAGTAGAATAATTGCTCACTCAGTTTGTTTACCATAATACCTTGGCAGCTTCCACACCAATTAAATAATTTGCAGAAAAATTGAGATTTTCAACTAAAATTTTTCCAAAGAAAAAAATTGTCTAAAGCAAAATAGAGAATATTTTAGAATATTTAACAGTATTCCATTATCAACATGGAATCAAATTTTCCAAATTAATTTATTATTCGACAAACATGTGTTGAAGCTTCCCCTATACCAGGATAGTAGCTGGGGGAAGAAAAGATCCAGTAGTACTGGTACATTACCTGATGCAAGATGCAAAATATGAGTTACCTTTTTTGGAGGGTAATATTTAGATTTTATAAAACCAACTAAACTTCAAATTTTGTTGTATTGGGGTGGTTTGAACCAATGCTAGCTGGTTATTGATGTGTGAGGTTTGAACCAATGGTGGTTTGCTATTGAGAAAAAATCTAGGTATCAACCTGCGTAGTTGATAATCTACCAATTGGCTATTGATTATTTTTTAAATAGGGCTCACTCTCTTTATACACCTCATTCCAAGAACAGGCAAGACCTTTATGGGTTGGGTCTTGATTTTAAAAAATTTAATAACCTACCCTGATTATTGAAATATTATTTAGATAGGTTATGGATCTTAAAACCCTAAACATGTTTATGATAGAGAAAAGAAAAGCAGAGAAGAAAACGTTAGGTGGTTCTTGGATTTGTTAGAACCTCTTGTTTTGGGTTTTTGAAATTTTCAAAGAATGAATCGGTTTCATGAGAGGACTGTTACGGTGGGCACCTAGGCACCCAAAATGCTAACGATTCAGGGTAGGTTCTTTGATTTCAAGAACCACAGTTCCAAATCAATGATCATTCCTTGAACCATCACTGAAAGTTTATACCTGACCCATACCCGTGGGTGTTTTCTTTGAAAAAGAGAGCACTGCCCAACTCTGATTTTAACCTGTGTTGTATTGGTTTATCAATCACAATTTTTATTTTTTATTTTTATGTTTTATTCTTATATATATATCAGGAGGAAAGATGTACAAAATGGAAATTCTTAATATTTACAGTAGGTAAGGCTACAATGGGCACTTCAAAAATTGGGTAAATTCCAGGCAGATTTTTGAAAAAAAGAAAATAAATATTATCTCTGACTAGTAGACAGATGGTAAAGGAAAACATGCTAAATTCATTAAGTCTCAAGGGACCAGTAAAAGATCATACTTACAACTTTATTTTGTGGTAGCAAACTTTCGCCATTTTTTGAAAAAGAAACCCAAAAAAAACAAAGAAGGAAAGTGCCCAGCAACATCAACAAAGGATTTTTTGGAATAAAAAATCTACATTCACCAGATTTCTACCATAGGCTCCAGCATGTAGCCACAATACAAAAAGATTTTTTTTTAAATCTTCTCTCAGATCTGCTCTGTAACCATTTCTGGCTAAATCTTGTTGTCAATGATCATCAGTTTGGCAACATCACAAAACTGAATGAATATATATATATATAAAAGAAACCTTCCTAAAACACAGTAATTTGAGCCCCGTTTTCTTTTATGAAAAAGCAGGCTTATGTTGGAAAAATGTAAGGAATCTGAAAGCAGAACAATTTTTGGCTCATATACTGTAAAATTGTATGAGTTAATTTTTTTACATTTATATTATTTTATATGATCAAGTAAATTCATATAAATGTACTTTTTTTACACTTACATGTCTCGTGTTTCACATTTACACTTACACGAACATAGATGAATATTAGACACTTACACAAATAAAAAATAAATTTCATTATGAGATTTACATTTACACGAAACATAAGTCCTAAACCATGTACATTCACAACTAGTGAATTTAGCCAAATCCCTACATATGTGACTACTTGGCTACCCCTAAGCTTGAAAAAAAGAAACAAAGTTGAAATTTTGAAATAATTTGTTGAATTTCTATTTAAGTTGTAAGAAATTTGAATGACCACCCATGGAAAAAAAAAAATTGTCACCATTGTGTGGCCTTTCCTTGTCATTTGTATGTGCATGTTCATTCCCTGATAAGGTTAGGGTTTGTCAAATTCTACTTTTGTTAAGAAGGAGAAGCTAGTTTCACTATGAAAAAAAAAGGTGTTTTACAACTAGCTTTACAACTCAATTTTTGAGTTGCATCAAACACTTGCAACTCACTATATTTATATGTCATGAATGCTAACAAACAAATTGTATGATCACTGTATATACGTTACAATTCATTCTCAACCGTTGTCCAACTCCATTAAAACTACACACGTGATGTTCTGTTGATGTCATTAATTGTCATCCATTTATTAAAATCTAACATATGACACTATAAAAAAATTTGGACATAAATTATTTTTTTCAAAATATTGATCTCGATTGTCCATTATGATTATTAATGGTGGTATGAAATTGTGACATGTTGCACAATAAAAAAATTGTCACATGGCACATTAACTATATTTTGAAAAAAACTAAATAAAAAAAAATTATTTAGTAGCTAGGTAGGTCGTACATAACCATAGGTAGGTAGGTTGATAAATCTTAAAACTTACATACCTACATATTTACTTAAGACCTACTTACCTATCTACCTACCTACCTATTTACCTAGGTAGACAAGTAGGGCCTATTTACTTACTTAAGTAGGTAAGTAGGTAAAAAAGCACAAGACTAAATGAACTAAAGAATAGCCATGAATTTTATTTTTTTAATTTTATGTTTTCCTTTTAAAGTTAAACTTTTTTGAGCTCATCCCAAAATGGCACATGTATTTTAATGTGAGAACATAAAAGAACAAACCTTCTTTATATAGTTTGTAACATGGGATTCAAAAACAAAGCATATGGGTTAAATCTTTTTGTTATTCCTTAATTGTAAATTGAGTTGGAGCTATGAAAAGATTTTCCCAAATGTTTTGTGCTTGTTTTTCATTACATAAATTATATAATTAAATTAGTGTAATTTGTATTCATTCATTAAAAAAAAATTGAAAATCAATCACTAAATTTGCAACTCATTTGTAGTTATAATGAACATGTGACTAAAAATGACCTAGTTGCTTTAGAAAAGTGCCATAAAATAATCAATTGCAAAAGACATGACATGGCCATGAAGTTGAAAGTGTAGTCGCAACCTTAATGACTAAACTATAATTTTTCATCCATTGCCATGGATGAACCTTAGTATGGTGTGGAACCCCAATTTGTGACTACATTTGCAACTACATTTGGGATAGTCACATGCTACAAAATGTGCCATTAATGGGTGGTTAAGATTTAACCACATGGTAATTTTAAAAACCAATAACCATAAAACACATGATAATCTTCCATTTGTTCAAAATATATATATTATGATTACAGTAATTAAATATTATAATTACAACAATTAAATATTATAAGTCTAATCATTCCATATTATAATTACCGTAGTTAAATATTATAAATAGTTAATTATAATCTATCTTAAGCTAAATTATAATAAATAACCTATTCTAAGCTAAATTAGGGTAGAATAATTTACTTAACATAGGCTAAGTAAGTAAGTAAGATCCTATTTATTTTGTTAGGGACAAGCCTTTGATTGGTTCATCCCAAATGGCACATGAACTATGTTTATAGTTGCATACCTTGAATCAAGTTTGTTCTTTCATCTAGTTATATATTTTATAAGTTTGAAGTTGTAAACAAAGGATATTGGATAAATTCTAATGGAAGTGAAACACTATAACACTATCACATCCTTTGTCCCATACAAAAACATTATCATATATTCACACAATAAAATACTTATTGCTTAATTTAGCTACTTATTACCTACTACATAACCTACCTAATTTATTATTATTATTATTATATATCCACAAATAAAATAACTCTTACTTAACTTACTTACCTACTTACTTGCTACGTACTAGTACCTATCCTATTTATTACATATTATGTAGCATGATCACATATTCACACAATAAACTAATTAACCTACCTACTACCCATCCTACTTACTACCTACTACCTAATCTACCAATTATTTAATAAACTAACCTACCAACTACTTACCTAACCTACTTAGTTTACCTAGGTTTAACTTTCATAGCTTAGCCTATTAGTTACACCTAGTAAATAAACCTATTACTACCTATAAATAACTTAAGCCAATTAACTAAGTATGCAAGCTAGGTTAGGCTATCAATGTACATAGGCCTATTTAGTTTAACATAACCTATTAAGTTTACCTAACTTAGTTTGCCAACTAAGTTATAATAGCCTTTTTAGCAATCTATTAACAATTAGATATTACATTATGGAAGGCCCATGGATGAGTACATTGAAGGGGTACTAGTTTAATTGAAATAACAAAGTTTTCCATGTGTGGTCTATGTGTTTTTGTATGTGTGGTAGAATATATTATTCAAGCAATTGCAAAAACTTTCATTGTAATTGTAAAAACAATTATGTTATCATCCATCAATGGATGTAATCAAAATTGGATGACATTGTTCACTTTTCATTTACATTTTCAATGAAAATCATATTAGTCATAAGTTATAGTCACATTTACAACTAAAATTTGCTTAGAATTCATGTAGTTGCATGGACACATATGACTAACACATTACTAGTTGTAAAATAAGTTGGTTTGGACACTAGTCATGTAGTAGTCATAAAAATATGGTAAAAATGAACAACATTTCTTCTAGTGATTTTCCACCTACTTTCCCAAACCAAACCCATGATTAAATATGAACAAATGCAATCCTTGTTTGCATTCCTCAAAGTGCTTAACAACCCTCTTAAGCACTAGAGTGATTGTGTAGGATGGGAAATTGCAAAAGTTTTGCACTGTGTGGTATTGAGTGCCATTAAAGAGGTTATTCTAGCTTCGAATTTCCTTTCTATTTTTACAAATGAAGTGACTATAATCGATAACCATATTTGGATTTTTGTTCGTTGTTATGTGGTTGTAGGCTAGAAACAGGTGCCCATTTTGCTCAAGTGAGCATTTGGTTAAAGGTGGAGCTATTACCAACATCAAAAATGTGATCTTGATCAAGCATGTGCATCTGATTAGTGCATGTGAACAAGAATCAATGCATTGCTACCTATGATTTGTTAGTCATTAAACTAGAGCAAAGGTTTCCAAATCATGAATTGATGAATGATCACAATACTAATTACAACCAAATTGTGAGTCCACCTTTATAAACCATTTATCCCTTATCAAACAACATTATTGCATACCCCACAAACTTGTGGTGATAGCAAATGGGTTTTTTAGGCATTTTTAAGGGAGATTTTGGAATTACAAACGTTTTTTTTCAAGCTAACTATGAAGAGTTAGGATTCTAAGGTTATGACAAAGCCTAGAGATGAAAATTTAGTGATTAAATTGTGACATCAGCTCACCACAAACAATCTATTCATTCAACATCTTTCTAAGTTCATGCAATTTGTTGGACTAACAATTGTTCAAGTCATTGGTAGTGTGGAAGATGAAAGAACCTTTTTCACTTTAACTTTTATGAAGTCCACCTTGCAGAATCAATTGGCAAGGCATTTGGATATTGCCATTCGCATGTTTGCTCAAGATTTTTTTCACTACTGAAACTTTTCCTTTCCAAGTTACTATTATGCATTGAAATGATGGAAACAAGGTTAGGATAGGAATGAATGCATGATTGTTGGGTTTTATAGTTCCAACTTGACTTTTATGAATTGCAAGTTATTATTTTGTGTTGTTTTGTTATTGAGCCAACCTTTGATTTTTTTGGAGATGTATGTAGCTTTTTTATATGGGCTTGAGCCTTGGACTATATGAAACCTAAAAGTTATAACTTGTAAGTGTGTCTTCTATGTTATATTGATCATGTTTTGTTTGTTTATCCAAATAATAACATTGTCAACTACTACAGGTACTTTGTGTTGCAATGAGCAGGGTCCTTGTGACCAAGGGTCAAATCCCCTGCAAGGTGCAGGGAAAAAATACTCTACTTTGAAATTGTTACATGTTGTCAAATTTTATAACATAATTTTTTTGCTAGAAGCCTAAAATCTGAACACCACTACATGTGTGCAGCCTACTCTTGTACACATAGACATCTAAGTAGGAGCCACTTCAAACCCCTACAACTTCAAAATGCTTTGCCTAATTTAGGTTGTTGCAATAGAGCCACCTACATCACATCGATTTTTTTTGCAAATAGCCATAAAGGCTTTGCCTTCTTACATCCCCTTGCCACTTGTGCTACAAATTTAAAACATAAAAAGAAACAATGCCCACCACACTGATAGAGTCCCCCAGGGTGAGGGCATTCCCGAGATAATGGGCCCAGGACAAGGCAGCAGCCCAATATTTTCACTTACCGAACTTCTTCTGCTCGTGTGGTACTGCCTCCTTCCAGAAGTGGCCAGTTCCACACAGAATTGTTGCACAACCTTCTTGAAAGATCATCAATTCTGCAGATATTTTCTGACTAGGCCAATTTCCTTTGAAGTTTGGATGGGATCCGATGTGTCCATGCTAAGTTGTTACCTTGGATGCACCTAAATGCGTAGAGCACCATATTACAGCAGACTGCATCACCTTGAACCCAAAGCAAGCTCCACTAGAAACACTCATTCTCTATCAACCCTTTTGGGATTACCATGCATAGGTGTTGCATGATTCTGCTTACCATACCTTGGACTGATGTTTTGTGTTAAATAATTCTCAAGAAGGTGAGTTCTCAAAATAATAATAATAATAACTCATCATCTCACTCTCCCATATTTATTGAGAATTGAATCTCAAATTGAAGATCCAATTAAATTTTTTTTTTTTGACACAAATGGAAAATCTATTGCAAAATGTGAACCAGATTGTAGATCCAATTTGAGTCAACAAAACCCCTCTCCTTGCATTTGAAGAGCTTATCCCAAATTGTGGGATCCAATCATAGGTTTTCAACCAGTATTGGACAATTATTAAACCAAAACAAGACTGCCTATTGTGATCTATGTATGTTTAGGCTCGTGATAATTTTGCCTCAATGTTTACAATCAATAAAGCCCGCAGGTGGGGGACATGGCTATCACCTTGTCCTAGGCCCCTTATTTTGAGAGAATTCAACCATACTTCCAAGGCTTTACCCTAAACATAAAACCTCCAATTCAATATTTTTGAAAGCTTTCAAAACAAGAAAAAAAAAAACCTCTTGTTCCTGTTTTCTTTAGAATTCCAGTTTCAAACAACCTCCGGTTCTCATTATCTCAAACCCTTCGAAGAACAAATAGTTTTGTTCAAAGAAGATGCAAAGAATTGATAATCTTATATAAGGTTATTTGACTGGTTGCAATTATAATGTATTAAATTTGTTAAAGAGTTTTGAGGACTGTGGTTATATATGAAAACTGATTCTTTGATTTTTTGAAACTCACAAATTATCTTTTAACATGCAAAGAATTGGTAATCTTATATAAGGTCATTTGACTGGTTGCAATTATAATGTATTAAATTTGTTAAAGAGTTTTGAGGACTGTGGCTAATTCTTTGATTTTTTGAAACTCACAAATTAACTTTTAAAGAACCACCTTGATAACCACCGGGGGTCTGGTGCCATTTCTATTAGGCACCCAACACTGTAGAAAGCACCATGATAGCTCTGACAGCTCCCAATTTGCTAACTTTATTGGACAAGGTAACCGGGTCTTGAGCGCTGGTTATCGGACATAACCAAGTGGACCGGAGTGCCAAGCATTTGGGGTAGGGGACACAGGAGAGAGTAAATTATCAGGTTCAGCCAACCAGGGTTTTTTTTCCCCAATTTTGTCCATTAGGTGGACTGGGCGATCATCCACAAGAGGAATGAGCCAAATTTGGCTAGAGATCAGCCAAGAGAGTAGAAACTTTTTGGAATCAAAATTCAAAGGCTACTCCTAACTGGAGTATTTTACCTCAAAATTCGGAGACTTTTGTGTATTGTTTTCACAAAATCCCTTTGCACAATTGGCAACAGAACCCCTTTTTTTTTGTTGCCACAGTGCAAGAATTCCCCCCCCCCCAAAACAAAACAGTGCAGCCAACCATGTGCAAAAGGGCGTTAGAGAGGGGGGCAAATGTCAAAAGGCTGCAAAGTATATAATATAACTAGGGAGCTCTTATTCAAGTGTGTGCCACCATGTTAGGAAAACGAACTCTCTCTGGAATCAGTCATGGAATGATATGAGCAATGGGCTAGTATGACTTGACAAAGACCAGAGTATTTCTCTTTTGCTTTTCCTGGGGTAAAAGCTAGATAATTCACAAATGTTTTTGAGATGAAAGCAACTGAAGGGGTGTGCTGTTCCCAGTTCCCATCAACGATCTTAAGCAAGGCCCCCTCTGATGTCCCAAGAAGTACGACTACTTACTTATTCCAATTTTATTTTTTCCAAAGTCCTAATCTTGTAAGATGCCCTAGGTATCATCAGCCAAAGGGTGGGAGGAATTAGTGCAACAATTCTCTATCTTTGGGTCATAGTGAACCCTAAACCCTAAAGTTCCAGATCCGGTTGTTGTCATATGATGGGACAAACAAAGGACCACCAAAAATATAGGAAACTGGAGACCAGTTCAGTGCACAAATCCGTCTAGCCTAGTTAAGTACCTCACTTTGCAACAACTGGATTTGGTCCTAGTGGTTCTGAGTCCTGACATCCTCATCTCCTGATTTGTAGAAGTGTTTCTAATCCCAAAAAATTTGTTAATCTACCAGCAACAACTGGATTGGCCCTGGTGGTCCTGACATCCTAACCTCCTGATTTGTAGAAGTGTTAATCACCCAAGATGTTTTCTAATCCACCAATGGTGTGGGTGCCCCTTTGGTCTCAAGTTCATTAATTCTAGGGAGTTGTGAAACTGAGAGAGAGAGTAGACTCAAGTTTGGTCCCACTGATCTAGGGAGTTATGGAGTTTATGTACATATTTGAGTTTCAAATTTCAACTCTCAAGTACCTTGTAACACGGAGTAGTAAAAGTTTGTTCTTCTATCTAGTGTATTTTTGAGTATGGCTTTCTATAAGTTCCATCTAGATATGGTCACAATTTTCAATCCCTTGGATGAATTTTACACACATATGGGTGCTGCCTAGAAGCTTCATCTACAGATAATCATGCATTTTTCCTACAATTGGGTATGCGTTTTTATATATATAATTCCACACATTTGGGTATAGGGTTTTATAAGCTCCATCTAAGCCATGATCATGGCATTCAATTCCTTTGGGTGAATTTTTCCATACATTTTAAGGATTGTCCAATTTTGGGGATTTTTTTTGTAATCAAGTTGTTATGTGAGAGTGAAAGCATAAGTTTGCAGAGTACATGACTCAGCCAGGGACAACATCTTTCCACTGAATACATAACACAGTTATTACCACATTCCAATTGCTAACCCCTAAAAAATGTCAGAAACATCTCTCATGAGGGTGGTTTCAATTTTAAGCATGTCCCAAGAAATTTAGAGAGCAAGTGGGTCAATTATAAATTATATTATATTATGTAATTTGACAACATAATAGGACAAATCCATTGAAAATCAACCACATCAGTACATAATAATTAAGGATTTTAGAGCCCACTTTGCCTGCCATGTTCAGCTCCAACAAAATCTGCAGAGAAAAATCTTGCAACCGACCACATACACAACTTGAGTCTTGGACAATAAGGCACATCTCTCTCGTCTTTGCAGGGAAATTTGCGAGGTCAGTAGTCTGATACCATCATTGTTGGACGGGTATTTGATTTTGTTAATAAACACTGATTCCAATTATCCAAATGTTTCAGAATCAGAGAACTGCCGGTTCTAGTTTGTTGGGGGGAATTTTTTCGCAATCTAAGATCACTGGTTCCCGGCACTAAAAAAAATCTCAATAAGTACCCCCAGTTTAAAATGGGGGTTATTAGTCCAGGTTGAAAGTCGTGACAAACCAGCAGGTTTCATGAAAGAACCGGAAAAAAAGGGATCTTATAAAGTTTGCTGCTTGATTTTTTTTCAAATTTCTGAGAACTATAGTTCTTTGATTGTGTCAAGAACCATGAGTATGAACCCCCTAAGAACCGTCATGATAACCGTCAAGGGTCTGTTCCTGTTTTTGATAACTGACCGACATGGTCTGATATGGCCCATGACGACATCACCTAACAATGCATAACAATATTCTACCACATAACGTGCACACCTAACTTGGCAGTTTTTGTGTCTGGCCCAATTTATGAACAGCAGTACTTTGCATAACTTGACCTCCTCAACTAAATTCTGTGCTTCATTCCGGAACCTGCACCGAGACAAGCTGTCTAGGAAACACTCAAGTCAGCAGTTTTCCACGCATATGGCACCCAGTTGTGAACAGTCACACGCGCTTATTTTCTGCTCTCCACCGAGTGTCACTTGATTCGGTATCCGCCTTTTGTGAGTAGGCTGAGAATGAATGAATGAAACCGTGAACACATGAGTCATAACAGGACTTCATCCATTAGGGTTCAATCCAGTGGTGCCCTTATTCATTTCGGCCTTGTGAATGTGGGCTAGTCGGTTTTTTGACCAGCAAGATTGATTCATGAGCCTCAGTAGGTAGCCATGGTGCATGGGCAGGTGCATTAAAAAATGCACCCAAATTTATGTGTAATGTAGGGCTCTAAAAGCATAATGTTTGTAGAAATATTCTCCACCGAACCATAGGAACAAATAATTAGTTGTTACTAACTAATGTTGTCCGGTTTCACATTTTGGGTTCATTTCTCGGGCCATTTGGGTCCCCCAACTGTTTCAAGTATGCAAGTTTTTTTCACTTTGTTTTTTGTTTTTTTTGAATTTTTGGTTTAGCCATCTAAGTCATCCTTTCTATTGGTTGTATAGTGTCAATAATATTGAAAAATCAATTTTGGTCTATGCATAGGTAGGTACAACCCCATCTAGTTTGGAATTGGGCCCGTTAAAGACTTGCATCGGTAAGTAGAACCACATAGAGCCCCGATCAATTTTGGGCTATCCGTAAGCAGGTAGATTTAGATCCAATTTGGAACCAGGCCCACTTAAGATTTGAAATAACCAGGAATCAATAGTCTAGAAATGTGAAGAGCCGAGTCTGAAATTGTGCCTGAAAAGTTTATCAAAAAAATAATAATAATAATCCTTGGACCAAAACTGAAGGTTCTATCAAATTCAAAAAAAAAAGTTGGAACTGGGACTAGAGCTTCCTTGGAAAAGCTAGAACCGAACAACATTTGTTACTACATATTCAATTTCGAAAGGAGCCACTTTGATTTGCCTTCACCAAATTTTTGAAACATTAAGCACTCCACCTTTATAGTTTATATGCACTTTGAAGCACATGCTATAAAAGTGTGGTGCTATGGGGAACAACTTGGGGAACGCATTGAGAACTTGATGGGAACACATTAAGAACTATAAATAAGTAAAAATCACTTTGCCCTCTCCCTCCACCTCAACACACAAGGAAAAAAAATTGAGGTCTTTTTCATGAATGTCAAGCTTTCCCATCAACCGCAAGAAAATTATGATCCTAAAATTGCCAGTCACCATTTTTTGGCATGAGCTAATAATACGCTTGCCTAAATAGTAATCGTGTGGGTACCTCTCCCGAACAAGGTTCCAACAACACCCAATCCAAGTCACCATGTGGTGGTAGCATGTACCTATTCACATCACTTCCACCATGCAAGAAGCCCATGTACTAGAATACAAGTCAATTCAAGGCCGCCGAAGACCCTATACAACTCACCATGGTATGGATTCATTGATGCAAGGATGCAAAGTGGCTTTGGAGTCAAGTTCCCAACACCAACAACTGAAGAAGATGAAAGAATGGGTTAATTACCCAAAGTGAGAATTTGTTGCATTCACTTTGATTACAGTGCAACAACTACATGAACACCATCTGAACACCTTCCTTTCCTTACAACTCTTCAGTTTGTTTGGTACCACCACCTTTGGTGATATTGCTAATATATATAGTTAGAAAAAGTACCTTAGGAGTTGGTTCCAATGTTGTGGAACCAAAGAAGATGAATGGTAGTAGCTGATGAATAAAAGTCAGTTAGTGTCATTTCACTTATAGCACTCACAGAATTTTTCCGAGTGTATTTGGAGCACATCCATCCATGAATATCCTCCCACAGCAGAGGAGGATATTATGCCTAGGCCCCCCCACTCCTTAAGACAGGGAGGAACTTTTACGAGTATTAATCTGCAGTTCCAGTTCTTGAAAAAATTTAGAATCAAAGAATCATGAGTTTTGCAAATTCTAATAATCACACAACATTGTATTCCATCAGATAAGTGAGTATATACCTGGGTTGATAACCAACGGGTATTTGTAGCAGATTCTACTACCCACACAACATTGGGTACACAACATTGTCTTTTTTCAAAAGAAGAGAGTAAGGATCTTACACCTACTCCTTAAAAGTGAGAGGGTTCTCATACCTATAAATAGGTGTTCCTATTACCTTAAGGTGTAGGTAAGTGTAAGATGCCTCTCACTCTACACCTACTCCTTAAGAGTGAGTACATATAACACCCTAAATGGGGATCCTCACCTTATATTATAAAAAACCTTCAATATTTTTCTTCATGTATTTGGAGGTATGTTTACAAAGTGTAAAATCTCATGGAGCATTTTGGAAAACATAAAGCACTCCAAAGTTTTTTCTTTGTACTTGGAAACATCTCCTTGGAGGATTCATTCAACAGTTATTGAAGGACCCTTTCACTGATGACAAATAGACCTTGCGTGCTTTAGGCCTGTGTGGTCGTAGGGGGCGTCCCCTAATTTTGGGTCCTGCACCCTAGGGCTACCACCGCCCTCCAGACTAGGTACCACCCTCAAATTAGGGGAGTCCCTAGGGATCAGGCCTCAAGGGGATTCAGCAACGGCGCAGAGGAAGAAGAAGGGAAAGGGAAGAAGTGGCCCAGCATTTTCCATCGCTGCTGCATACTGCACTTGCAGTCGTCCTTGTGTGTTTTTTTTCACTTCTGTTGCTGGGCCCGAGAATATAGCTAGAAGCTGCTGCTGCTGGAAGCGTAAAGCTCTTTTTTTCTGGTATTTATTGCGAGCTTGATTTCCATGTCTTTTGCAGCAATTCATCAAAAGTCTTCCTTATATCTCTCTCTGTGTCTGTAGCAAATATTGTTTTATGCTTTGCATTTGTCAGATTACCTACTGTTGTTGATTTTACGTGTTGTCTCTCTCTTTCTTGCGAAGAGTTTGTTGATGATCGTCTCGTTGAAGTGTGTGAGTATATAGAGGTCTTGTTTTTGGCTTGAATCTTGTGGTGTGTTTTTTTGTTTTTTGTTTTTTTCTTTGGCTTTTTGTGTTTGTTCGTTCAGGTTCTTTTTGTGAGTCTTGTGATTGCGGTTTTGTTTGGAAATCGAGTGCACAATTGCATCGGTTGGCTGCATTTTGACAAACTACTGGTATTTGTTGAAGAGGTTTGCCTGCTCTTCTGTAGCAGTGGAAGGAGGAGTCTAGGAGAAAAATTCGCGTACAAACTAGGCCTCTTTTGCAGGCGATCAACAAACGCTGGGGATAAGAAGTCCTTGATTTCGTTTCACCCTTGACGACTTGCAACAGGCTTGATTGTTGAAGATCGACCGTAATATTGCTTTCGACGAGTGCGCGAGTTTCAAGAGCGAGAGGTTCATCGGGCCCGCTTCGCTTTTGAGATCGCTCTCGTGTCCTCCTGCAGAAAGCTTCAAAAGGAGGTGGTGGACAACCTTGGCTTCGTTTTCAGGAGAAAATGGATCCATCTCGGGCATTCATCAAGGATGCAAAGCGAGTGGTTGTCAAGGTACCTTGCTTGCAAACAATGGCATTGTCTGTGTACGTCGCAGTCGAGTTCTGCCTCGCAATGCAAGTATAGATAGAATTGGTGTTGCTAATCTTCTTGAGCTCCAGGATGCCGATAATCGTAGTGAACAATAGTAGCTTGCATCATCCGCTCACTGCCAGTATCTCATTCGCTGGACACTCAGAATTGTTGTCCATTCAGAGACCATAGTTTAAGGATCCAAATTCTTCTCCTTTTCCACAAGGAAGTGATAACGATAATCTTGCTGTGTATTTGGTATGACACATTGTATTGTACAGTACTTGAAGAGATGAGAGATATACGATCAGACTGAGAGAGCGTTACAGCACTGGTGCCCTGAAGAAGATAGCATTTAGATTTTAGGGGTCATCACTTGGCCAATCTGGAATCTGTGCTGACATTGATGACTTTGCCACCACTGATTATTGTCTTTAGACGATTGCAGGAGAAATTCTGCTTTTGTTGATGATGTTGATTGATGCACAGATTGGCAGGTTAACATGCTGAGTTTTAAACAGAGCTGAGCTTTTGGACTTGTTTGTCCATTGGATGGCATTCTTGCCCTTGTAGTAGACAAATAGAAATTTCTTGGTAACAAGCCTGACTCTTGGTTTCTGAGTAAAACAGGTTGGAACTGTGGTTGTAACCAGAAATGATGGCAAGCTTGCACTGGGCCGGATTGGAGCTTTATGTGAACAGGTTAGTCCTTCAAGCAGTCACATGCTACAGTTGGTTGTTTCAGCAATTATGGGTTCTCTTTTGTTGAGCTCTCTCACATGTGGTTTGAGGGAGAGAGACAGAAATGATGATGCCCTGGAATGCAGATCCACATTGAACAGACATCATAGGGCAATTGTTACATTGGAGATCCACTGATTTTGACCACCCAACTGGCTGTTGGATTATCTGCACATACAGATGTCATATCATCAGCTGGTCCTTCAATTATAGAGCTAGAGAACTGCTGTAAGGTAGCAGACAGCAGGTCTGATGACTTTGGAGAATCGTAATATGCTGCTAATGATCATTTGCTCTCATCAGGTTAAGGAGCTAATGTCAGAAGGCATAGAGGTCATACTTGTGACTTCAGGGGCAGTGGGTATTGGCTTACAAAAGCTGCGCCACCAACGTCTTCTGAATAGCAGGTGAGTTTCTGTGTATCCATTCTAGCTCTTGTTTTGGTTCAATTTTCACTGTCAACCCTTTCTCAGCAGCCTCTCTAGTAGAATCTGATGTTCCAACAGTGCAGTGGCTGCCTTCACTGTAAGAAAGGTCATGACCCTTTTACCTTACCATGTGATGTTCTGATGATACAGTTTTGTGGACCTTGAAAAACCGCAAATCGAGTTGGATGGAAAGCCTTGTGCAGCAGTAGGCCAAAGTGGCCTCATGGCTCTCTATGACAGTCTCTTCACCCAGGTATTAATACACTGTTATGGCACCTCAGCTCATCTATGGAGATGAGCTGCCATCCTCCTTGTGTTTAATGCTCTTGTGGAATAGATACAATTTATGGCTGTTTCAGACATGAGACCAGTTGCAATGGTGGAAGTCATCTTTCAGAGAGGCAATTCTCTGTTCTCTCTTGTGCTTTCTTTTACTTCCTTGACTAGTTCATTCTTGAGTTCGATGGATACAAGGGCAAAGTGAACTTGTATCCTACTTCTCAGTTGTCTACACTAATATCCACCATCACCTACTTGCATAATTTCTGATGTGAACAACATCATCTCACTCACATGACTTAGTATGACTATGTTATGCAGCTGGATGTGGCATCATCCCAGATTCTTGTAACAGATAATGATTTCAGAGATCCTGAATCCAGACTTCAGCTCTCAGAAACTGTCAACTCCTTGCTAGAACTTCGAGCGGTTCCAGTTTTCAATGAGAATGATGCAATCAGTACAAGGAAGGCACCATACAAGGTAAATGAATTCCATAAGTAATTTATCAATGTCTTGTATACCCTTGTCTTATTGTGCACAGCAAAGTATGTTTTCTTATGTGAGTACAGTTAGAAGTGTTCAGAATCTGTTTATAAGTCAGGTGATGGAAGGCTATGAAGAATCTTTGCAGTTTACAATTGACATGATGTATCTGCACTCACCTGCTACAAGCCTTCTGGAACTATGAGATTTGGTTCGTTGCATTCTGTATCAATCTTTCACCTTTCAATTCCTTTAGCATGATTTTTCCATATAGACAATGGAGGGTGTGGTCCTGTTTAAGAGCAACAGAGGTGGAATCAGGAGTATTACAAACATTGTCACATAATCTGATGAGCAGTACTGGTACTTGGTGCATCTAACAGGATGGAACAGGTATCTTCTGGGACAATGATAGCTTGGCAGCACTATTGGCACTGGAACTGAAAGCTGATCTACTTATCCTTTTGAGTGATGTTGAAGGCCTGTACACAGGCCCACCATGTGATCCCAAGTCACGACTGATTCACACTTACTTGAAAGAAAAGCATGATGATATGGTCACATTTGGGGAAAAGTCAAGAGTTGGTCGAGGTGGAATGACAGCTAAAGTATATGCAGCCTGGAATGCAGCATCTGCTGGAATCCCTGTCGTTATCACGAGGTTAGCACATCTTGATTCATGGACCAATTCTACCTTTCAAGGATGGACTATTTTCTCTTTGTCATGACAGGTTCAACTAGGAATGATGGAATGAGTATATCTTAGGTTTCAGGATCATATCAATCAGGAGATTGTGCACATTGGTTGCATTACCAAGTCCTCAAATCAGTTGAGTAAAGAGTTGGTGGGATCTGGGAGGGTAGTGGATGTGCTCCAGATGGCCTACTGCATGTTATGCGCGGGGATCATATTGGTACTCTCTTCCACAAGGACTCCTATCTTTGGGTTGATGTGAAGGAAACAGGTGCTAGGGATATGGCTGTTTCTGCGAGGGATGCCAGCCGCCGACTGCAGGTGTTTCTTCAATTTCCATAATACGCATCCTTATTGTTGCAGCCCTTCTACCTCTTAACTGGTGGTGTTTAAAGCTTGTCTTGTTGTCATGTTTTATTTTAGAGCTAATGTTGGGAGAGGGAAAATTTGAAACTCACAAGGTGCCACTTCAGAAAAAAGTCAAGATAAAATGAAGTTTGAGTTTTGTCTGCTATGTCATGATTTTAGATTTCTTGGATATTGCAGAGTCTTTCATCAGAGGAGCGGAAGAAAATATTGCTTACAGTTTCTGATGCTTTGGTGGCTAACGAGGCGCGAATTAAGATTGAAAATGATGCTGATGTGGAAGCAGCTCAGCTGAGTGGCATTGCCAAGTCATTGATTGGTCGCCTTACAATCAAGCCCGGAAAAGTATGTCATAACCAGTTATAGGTCACCTATGTCTAGAAGGCCTCCCTTAATTCCATTGTCTCACTGGGCACATACCGAGTTGCCATAGATTTAGTCAGCTGTTTATCTCAGAAGATAATTCAGTAGCATGATCCCTTCACTAAATGTAAAACTCAGGTTGGATTGGACAGATTGAGAATTTCTTTTGACTGATGTATTTGAATTTTCCTTGAGTTGCTTTGAGGTTCTTATTTTATTTTTCCACTGTACAGATTGCAAGTTTAGCCAAATCTCTGAGAGTCCTTGCAGACATGAAGGATCCAATTGGAGCTGTGTCAAAACATACTGAGGTTTGTCTCTGACTCATTTTCTGGTAGCAAGGACTAGTAGTAAGCCAACTGAGTTTCCTCATCTAGAAAGAGAAATGCACAATTTAGATCACAATTGTGATGCTAGGGATTGTCAGATTTATGTGCTGAGCTTATGAATCTGGAAACAGCAAGGCAAAGATGTGAAAAAGTAGAGTGAGATGCTTGGAAGGACAGGGTCAAAGTGGAACTTACAGGTGGAGAGGATACAGTTAGAGACAACTAGAGAGTTCCACCATCCACGGTTTCTAGGTATGAGATGCTAATCATGTCACTTCCTGGATGTAATGTGTGTCACAGATTGCAGAAGACCTGATTCTGGAGAAGACAACATGTCCATTGGGTGTTGTCTTGGTTATTTTTGAGTCACGGCCAGATGCTTTGGTCCAGGTACTGTTCAAAATTTAGGGATTCTCTGCCATGAATGTGCTTTGCTCTATTTCTCATAGCAATGTCTGCTGTCATTTCTTTCAATATCCTGAACTTTGAAGCATCCCCTGTTAGAAAGCTGGTGGCTGTAGCAACATCCACATAAATTCTACACTAGAACTATGATCCTCAGCTGACACAGCGACAAATATATTCACCTCTGTTCTGCAAATTGTCAAAGTTACCACATGTCAAGTTTTATTTGTTTTCTGTGGGGTCAGATAGCATCATTGGCAATTCAGAGTGGAAATGGCATCTTACTGAAGGGGGGGAAAGAAGCTGCCCGATCAAATGCTATATTGCACAAAGTACCATCTGAACTCCTTCCCTATTTGCAATTGTGAATAACCAAGCACAGTATGTCTCATTGTTGCAGTCTAAAAGGTGCCCAAAGATGTCCCATCCCAGGAAAACCTTTCCTATTGTTAAGATCAAATATGTGTTTTTTTTCTGAGCTATAATTAGCACATCAAATTTAGCTGACTTTAATGATTCTTGGTATTTTCAACATGCCATTTGATCTCCAATTTAAGCTTGGGTCTACACTTAACTCAAGCTAATGACACAGTCTGCTTGAGCTGTTTGAATATCTTGTATAGGCATATAGTAGTGCAGGTGCATGTCCTCAACCGAAAGAAGTTGAGGGCACCTTGAGAGAGTCAACAAACAACTTCATGAGCAGTTGCCTAGAGAGTAAGTCTAATATCAAGGCTTGTAGTTTTGATACAGCTTTCCGGTTAAGAGGCTGAATCATTGGGCTTTGATTTGGTGACTTCAGGTGATCACTGAAGCCCTGCCAAAGTCTGTGGGCTCATCCCTCATTGGACTTGTTACTTCCAGGGACGAGATCCCAGACCTACTTAAGGTAAACAATTGGTACTGGGAAATATGAAAGTTCTTGCACCCTCCTTGTTTGTGCAGAAGTTATATGATAGGCAGACATGTGCAACTTCACCCCTTTGTGAACCTTTGGCCAGAAACAACTTGTTAGATTGAGATATGGTTCTGAGACTTCTTCCTTGGACTTGGTGGCCAGTTGGACGATGTAATAGATTTGGTGATACCCAGAGGAAGCAATAAGCTGGTTTCTGATATCAAGGCAGCCACTAAAATCCCTGTCCTTGGCCATGCAGGTCAGCCCTTTCTTTCCGTGCTTGTGGATCTCTTGTCAAGTTTTCCCCAATCCCCTTAGTTTCTGGGCTTGTGCTATTATCTCGTTTCTCTTTCCTTTTTCTCACCGTTGCAGTGAAATAATGTCTGCCTGATTAGTGGAAGTCAAAGGCCTTAAGGTGACGGGATATTTGGCTCTAACAAGCAACATTTGATGTGGCTTTCATTATAGCATCACTCTACATGTGTGTGTTCTGTTTCTCTGTTAATACAGAGACAATTCAAAGGACATTCTGTAGCTTTTTTTGCCTGCCCTCTTGGGAAATGTTTTAGGCAAAGAAACAAATTTATACTACAACAGGACCTTATATAGTTTCCTTTTTCCCTCTGTCAGTTCCTTTCTAGACTATATTTTTCAATCCACATGTTCCCTTGTGTATATGGTGTAGATGGTGTCTGCCATGTTTTTGTCGACAAGGCTGCTGATATTGGTATGGCCAAGCGCATTGTGGTTGACTCCAAAACAGACTATCCAGCTGCTTGCAATGCAATGGTAGGGAACTTCACCATGACTAGGGGAATCAGACCAAAGCCTTTGAAAGTTCCAGATTGTGAATTGTCCATTGAGATACAGCAGGACAAGACATGACAGGGTGGAGTCATTTTCAATTTGCCAACTGTCAAATACCAATGTCTAGAAGAACTGGAGGGCAGATAACTGAGTGTTTTAGGACTGTAGGAGATTCGAGATTGAAAGCCTAACTTTATTATGATCATGACTGTCAGATTCATACCAGGCCCTTGGCCTATTTAGAAGTTGGACCACAGCTTCAAAGTCTGTGTCATAAGTGTAGGAAATGATTATTTGTTCTGTTAAACATGGTCCCTTCCTGTGTCATTACAGGAAACACTGTTGGTACATGAACACCTAGTTGCCACTGGTGGGTTGGAAAGCCTTGTTTTTGCTCTTGAGTGTGCAGGTAAGATTCTTAACCATCTATACACCTAAGAAAGTTTCTGGCTTTATTTATCTCTGGTTCTTGTTTGGGGACTGGAACAAGTCAGGTGTTTGATGAACTCAAGTCAAAAACCAATGCAATGAGTGTCATTTTGGTCGGTATTGCAGGTGTAACATTGTATGGAGGTGAGAGGGCAGCGCAGTTACTGAAACTGCCAAAAGCCATCAGCTTTCATACAGAGTACAGTGCATTAGCCTGTACTGTTGAAATTGTCAAGGACATCGATGCTGCCATTGAACACATCCATGACCATGGCAGGTGATTCATAGAATTGTGTTAACTCCCTCTACACAAAACTCCTCTGCTTCTTCCTGTTGGGATGTTAACATCTGTGCATAGCTGTTGATTGACCATCCTATGGTAGAATAAGGAAGTCATTGCAGGGTCATAGATGATGGCCGGTTTTGGTGAAAGCAGACAGTTAAGAGGCCCCTTCCTGCAAGCAATCCTTTATGTATACCTTGTTGAAAATTGCAAGTGACTGGGTGGGGTGCTGGGTAGTGCGCATACGGACTGCATTGTTACTGAGGATATGAAAACTGCTGAGAGGTTTCTGTGTGACGTTGACAGGTATGTTACATCACAATGTGGATCTTTTCAACAAAATACTATTGACATTGAAATGTGGAGTTGAATGAAAGTCACAAGTGGGACATTCTAACTAGTGCTCTCTGCCCTATTCCATATTCTAGTGCTGCAGTCTTCCATAATGCAAGCACACGCTTCTCTGATGGAGCTCGGTTCGGACTTGGTGCTGAGGTACTTTTTTCCTACATCTTCCTGTACTGGATGCAGGAACTGCTATCAGGATTTGTTAAGCAAAGCCTTGTGGATCAGTGTAGATATGTGTGAATGGTGGAAGCTTGGTCAAACTTTGAGTAGATGGTAGATGCTACTTCTATGTTCTTACAGTTGCAATCAATAATATGGAGCTTGTGTTGAACATATTTTAGAAGAAATTCCTGAGACTTCTGCTGCTGCACAGGTGGGAATAAGCACTGGTCGAATCCATGCTCGAGGTCCTGTAGGAGTGGAGGGCCTTCTCACCACAAGATGGTTTGTAATTTTGCACTTTCTACCTTGAACAATTAAAAGACGGATACATGATTGCACCTATTTTCCAGTTACAGACAAGGTGGTTCTACATGATTCTGTCTTCATCATTAATGGACTGCCTGATCTTGATGTGGGCTCCAAATTTGTCTCCACAGGTTGCTAAGGGGTAATGGCCAAATGGTGGATGGGGACCAATCTGTGTCCTATACCCACAGGAATCTTCCTCTTGATGCAGAAGAGGCTCAACCTTCAAGAAATTTCTTCAACAAAACTCATGCCTTGAGCAATGGCAACACAACCTGCACCACCATAAAACCCATCATGAGCAATGGCTCTGTTTCCAGAAAAGATGTTTCAAGTAATGGTATCATCACTTCTCCAAACAACAAGGCGTAAGTCAAAAGGGTTCCCTAGCAACAATTCCTCACATCTAACAAATTCCCTGGGCTGTTTTGGAGGGCTTTCTTCTTGGTGGGAGGGTTAGCTTTTGCCTCCTTGAATTCGTATCTGCATAAATTAGTAGTAGCAGCACAGATTCCCACATACAGAGTTTAGAATAATGCAAATTCTGCAGGAAATTCTTCTGATTTCTCACCCAATTTTTCACCCGAGGCATAATTTGAAAGACAGCAGCCTCAACTAGCCTGAATCAGAGAGGACACTCACTATGTTGCCTACTCAATTGATGTCTAAAAAGATTTGATCTCTGTCTCTTTAGCACATTGCTCTCCTGTGCAGAATGCCCACAAAGACCTACTAGTGAAGAAGCACGTGATTCATGTGAAGGTTGTCTATCCTTTAGAATGGCTAGCTTACCCAGTTGGTGACTCAATTCAAGTGTTTCAAGACAATAAGGAATATATTATGGGGGTATTCCTTTTGGGACAAGTTTTGCCTGAGTAACCATGTCTTCACTTGGAGATTACCTCCTCTTTAGCTTATTGCTTACTTGAGAGTGATGTATGAGCACAAGAGGTGTGAAGAGTTCAGGGAGACTGAAAGGGTTTGTTGCTGCTTTGTTCTGAGTAGTTTAATTGTATCCACTCAGGAAGAGGCAACTGATGTGAGGTGTGCTGATAGCATGGGTCCTATCAAGGTGCCCTCCATCCAGATGCCCCAAGTAATGGTAAGAGACTGGCCAAGCCCCAAAATTGAAGAAGGTATGTTATCATTTTACAATCACAATTATTAAGATGCCTCCAATGAGATGACTTGACTTTTTTGGAGACATCTCCATCCTCTCTTTCAACCAACCTCACATTCAAAGAGAATAATTCTATAGGAACTCTTCAATTGTGAATTGCCAGGGTCTGGCCTGGGATTCCTTTCTTCATGTTTGGATCAGAAGGCCTGGGATTTCTTGTCTAGGATATTCTTTCACCTTTGACAGGAGGCTTGTCTGACTTTCTTAAGGTGCATACAGATTTCTTTATGACCACCTGAGGTCATTTGGTTCCACCAGATTGATCTCAATTTAGTGAGAAAATATTCCCATGATGATCTCCCCCTTAGGGCAGCGGTTGTGGACAAAAGATCTATCAAGTTCTTGCTGATGTAGACAATTTTTTATGAAGTTTTTGCTGTTCATCCCTATTGCACTGTGGAAAAACTCAGTGCATTATGAGTGGTTGTTTGAAATGCCTTCATCATATCTTAACATGGTGTTTATCAGTCTCTACAGGATGCCCCCACTGAAGTGAGCTCTCAACACTTGAAGCTGCAACACAGATTTCCCTACCTCTCTAATACCAAAAGTAGGTAGTTGAAATTCCAACATTCAATTTTCAGCTTGATTCACAATGAAAGCTAGAAAAATAAAACAAATTGTCAGAGGCATGAAGAAAATAGCAGATTTGAAAGCCTACTTCCCAATTTTCCAAATTTATAATAGCAAGAGGTTGGTTCAAAGTTCTTTGGAGAATTGACAAAAACATTATTTTAGAGATACTCACTTGCTTTCTTAAGTCTGGGATTTGTTCTTAGATACTCCTCTTTTGTGGAGATTGGAAAATACTTCCACACAACTCCAATTTGAGTTCTTAGCTTTTATTAGGCCTTTCAAGTGACATGGCAGTTAATTTTCAATCCAAGTAGTCATTTTGGTTACGACCCTTTGGTTGGTTTTCTTTTGGGGAGGTTGGTCACTTTAAACATCATGTAAGCCTAGTAAGGTAGATCATGTCATCCCCAAAACTGCTAGTTCTTTAATGAAAACCGGCAGGTCTTTCAGGCTTTTGAAATAACAGGAACTGACAGTGTTTTGATTCTGATACCTGGAACGAATGGTTTTATGATTCATGAATATTTAACAGACTGGAACCAGCACTTAGTAACAAAATCAAATAACCACCCCAACACTGAATCAAACACTGTAGGAAGTGAACATTCTTTCATCATACTGTGGTTTTGCTCACTTGATGTTTGAAATTGCCTTGCAAATCCAAGCTCAGTTCCAGGGGTAATTCACATAGATGGGAAAAAGGTCTTTGGTTAATCCCACAATTAGATGCAGTGTATCAGTGATAATGGACAATGTTTACTGTATTAGTCAAGCCTAGACCATCATAAGATATATAACCATCTACTTCAGAAGAAGTTCTGCTTCAGAAACATCAAGTGGAAACTACTGTGACTTCATCCTCACTCTCATAATCATCATCGTCAACAAAACTGAAAACAGAAGCATCAGCAGCACTGGCTACAGCCAATGCTTGAAAATCACTAGGTGGATCCACATAGTTTACACTTCCATTGTCCTCACTGTGGAATGAAGAATTGGGTGTCTCTTTGAAACGCGAACAAAGATGGTCACTGATGTCCCCCCCCTTCCCAGTTTGGTCCAAGTTTATTATCTCTAGCTGCTCCAGTTTTCCTGCAGTCTTGACAGTTTGTTCCTCAAAACTGTTTGAAGCCAAAAACCTTCCACTCAGGGATCTTGAGCTCCCATACAACCATTCACAGTTGGCAACATTGTCACCAGTTGACCTTGCAGACCCAAAGTCTTGTCGGTCACCATGTATCATCCGAGGGCTGTTTGGTAGGCTTGTCAATCTCCCACTGACTGACAAGTGGGAAATGCGGATCCTATCCACTGCATTCAAAATCCCATTGCCCATATCGGACATGGCATTCGTGATCACATTTTGGAATTTCCCTTGATTTTTCCCTCCAATCAAATCAGGAGCCCTGGATGTATCCACACAAGCAGTTCCTACTTCCAAACCAAGATCCATCCTACTTTTCACCTCTGCTTCACCATTATCCAGTTGTGGACTTTCATCTTCCTCTCCTTCACTGTCTGGAAAAATAGAGAGGACAATCTTTCAATAACCAGCAAGATGGTGATGCACACAAATGCTCACACTGCAGATATGAGAGGAGGGAAGTAAAAGTGTAAAAAACAAAGAGGTGCTGATTTGACAGTTAACAATTATACAACACCGTAGATGACAAGCTTTGTGACCAAACCTGTAAATATATCATCAGGTTCTCCTCCCACTGTTACAGCATTGCTGCCTGAAGGTGAGCTCCCTGAAGCTTGACTCCTAACTGCAGGTGCCACTACCCTATTATTATCACCAGACTTATAACCAGAATCTGCATCCAGATCACCAGGAATGGGCAGATTGTCATCCATGATCTCCACTCGCACTTGGAATCCAACCGAAGGGACCTGTCTCTGCACATATTGAGCACCAGTAAGGAATGAGATGTTTTGCACCATGATTTTCACCTTAGGTGCAGATTCATCCTTCTCCCAGTATGAATCAGCTGTTTGACTGGCCATGCCCTGTAGACAAAAGAGTGGAATGGGCATAGCATAATTGGCAGTCATTATGTTCCAAGTCCATAGAGAGACCAGGGAGGTTCTTCCTGAATGAAAATAAGACTTAAAAGGTCATGTGTAAAATAATCACGGAAGTAGCCCATCCACCTCCTGAGTTCAAATTAAAGAATTTTCATCTGTTTGGGATTGCGGAGAAAATCTCCACAACACTTTGATGATGACACAACAATGAATGCGGTCATAACTCATAATGTTATCAGAGTTGTTCACAAAGTGTCAGACCATCACCTTGATTGTGGATAACATTGATAAGACTGACATCATCAAATCCCGATGGTGTGTGTAAATAAGTATATAATAATTACACCAGATATTTTATAATAATTGCATTAAAGATTTCAAGTAGAAGTCCATCTGCTCCCAGATAATGAATTACAAACAAAACTTGAAAAATATTGAATGGAAAGCACTAGACAAATGCATCCATGGATTTGTTAATGGTGAATCACCATGAAGAGGCACTTTGTACCATACCTTGTCAAAACCATCTAGGTCCTCAGCATTGAGGATCAATTGTGACTCCATCATATTCGTATTCAACCAACTGCAATCCCAGCAAAAGATTGGTCATATTATCTTATCAATGGAGTAGTTGCTTATTGTTTCTACATGATTCTGGGGATGATTTCATGCCATGTCAAAAATGTTCAGAGCATTGCTAGTCACTGACCTTTAGATGTTTTGAACACAGAACTCTGAAGCATGTGACCATGACAAACTAAAGCTACAATCTCATCGTATACACACACCAGATTCTTCTGGATCAGTCCATGCTTCATGTCAGCAGGTCATGTTTTGGCACCACACCAATTGCTGCTATAGGGTCATTCACATCTGCTGCTTTCCTTTCATTCATGTTTTGACCATGAGAAATCTTGTCATTCATAAAGAACATTCTCTCAATGGGTACAAGCAGATGCTTACCAATAAAAGTTGCCATGTCGGTCAGTGAAATGAATTTTGAAGTCGCCATCAATTTCTGTGATGCATTGCTCCTCCAGCAGGTCAAAAACCACAACTCTCTCTGTTCTGGTGCTTAGCCATTGGTCCTCAGTCTGTAGTAAATTTCAAGATCATATTAACAACCTGCTTACCCAGGCCATTGATGAAGGAGTTCTAAGCACTGTCAAAACAAAACCAAAGATAAACTGACAGCATGTATCTGTAAACTAAGAGTGACAACTCAGGGATTATTGGGTAGCTGGAATTGAGTAAAGACAAACCAGCATTGCTCTTGTCTGACGATGTTCCCGACTTGAAAACACAATACCTGAGATAATCAAGGCCACATCTTGGTCAGCTCTACAACAAGAAAAGAAAAATAAAATCACCAACTGACACATGATATTCACTCGGTAGCCCTACAGAACCTCACATTGGAGCAGGTATGAGTTTTACCATTATGGTTTGAAATATTGAGAGCTGGACGAATCCAAGATGGGCAATTGATCAACTGGATGCTTCTCAATTGGCACCTGCATTTAATGGATTTCAGCATCAGCAGGTTAAGATCAGAACATCATAAATCAAAGGGGAAAAAAAAATCCAAGTCGTCAATTGATAAAGAGGGTCAGGAAGACCACCCATCTGCAAATCTTTACATACACAAATGAGATAACAGAAGATTTTTCGTGTCCTAGTTGTGTCTTGTATTGCCAAATTCAAAGCACCCTTGACACTCTGATTGTGAATCTAAAAGTTGAGCTGGTCCTGTTTGTGGCCAGAGAAATTTTACCTTCGGCCTGTTGGTGTATGCCCATCAAATTCCCTCAACACACGCTCAAAGTACTTCACATAACGCTGCCATTTTCAAAAACGTTATACATCATATATAGGGTTATAACAGCAAAAGAAGCATAAAAAAGAAGAATGTATAAAAGAAGTGCATGTTTTGAATGTACACCCAGTTTTGAATGGAACAAAAGAAGAAGTGCATTCTTATGAATATACAAAAGAAGTGCCATCATGCATCTTTAAGACCAGCCATAATGAAGGAATACTTACTAGCTGGCTTGGAAGAATCAGGCCTTTGCCATCCACGCTCCGCTTCTGGTTGTAGTGATTCACAGACTCCTCTGCAGTTGGGAAAAACTTCACAAAACCAAAAGGCAGACACCAGAGATTGTCAAACATGGTCCTGATAAAAAGAAGGAAATGGGACCAACAAGAGTTGCAAAAAAACACACACGCACCATACAATTGACCTCAATTGCTTGGCAGAACTAAGGATTTTCAACAGGTCATTGCCATAACCCAGAAGAGATTGATTGAAAACTATCTGAGAAAATTGAAGGGAAGTGGCAAATACTTTGAGGTAAAGGAGGAGACATGAAATCATAAGGCCAGCATGTGCCATGCCTCCTTTACAATGCACTACCACCACATTCTCAAGACCTGCCTTCAGGTACTTGTAAGCACTTTGACAAAATGTGGTCACCAACTGTAATGGTGGACAATTATTCTCGTCCATTGGAAACCATTCCCCCTGCCACAAGTTGAACACACAAAACAGAGTTTATAAAGACCTGAATAAGAACTACCTATTTAAAAATACCAATTGTTACTGGTTCACAATCTGTCAGTAAGCTACTCATCAGCAGATATCAGATTTCCAGGTTTTTGTATTCAGGGTTTAGGGTTTAGGATTCTGGAAAAACCTAGAATTCAAAAGGTTTAGAGGAAACTGTGAAGTGCACCTTTCCTTCAAGTATTGAAGCATCTTGGAGTTGTTCAGAGCAAAGGTTATACACCTTGTAATTTCCCTGAAAACAGATATGCATGGACTTAAGAATTTTATTACCAGACACCACAGAGAATGTTTCCAGGTAGTGCAGTGAATTATTCAGACAAAAAATTTCCCTCAAGAGTCTTTGTCTGAAATCTGTAACTATGGTCTCAACTTCTCACAATACAGAACAAGAGTCTAAAGAATTACAAAACAAAATTGAATCAAAAGACAAAAAAGACATACTGAATGTTGAGTTTCGAAATACTTGATGGCATCCTCCATGTAGTTATGGTGCATATGATGAAATCCCTGCAAAGAATCCAAAATGTTAAGGACCTGACAACATAGTTAACAAAACTCAAGGGATTCACTTTGCACCCAAGAACATTTTGAGAAATAAGTCTATGAAAGCACACATCTTCAAACTCAGATTTCTTGAGCGATTGGTCAAATTTAATCTGTTTGAACTTTGGAAATCCAGAAGTCTGCTAGTTGAAAACTTACAAAAGGTGCTATTCTGTCCAAAAATTGCATAAAAAGGGAAAAGCAAGTTGCATACCTCAACAAAGCTGAAGAGACCAGAATTCATATCAGCTGATGGAATACCCATGGCAACTATGTTTTCTGTAATGTACGCCATGTCAAGTTCCAAACCATTATCCTGGGAACCAAAACAGAACCCATCCACTCATTCCATTAATTCAAAAGGGCTTCCATAAATCTAGTTGTTCAGAAACATCATCTACACAATAGCCAATGATACCCTTAAGGCATCTCACCCTTACCCCAGGACAGAAAATGCAGAACAGTGACGGTACTAAACAAACATTCCAACAGATGAACATACTAGTCATGTGCAAATCCACAGATTGCTTATTTGAAAAGGGTAAATATCTTATGAGATCGTTGAGAAAATCTCCAAAACAAATCTTTGAAGGTACCTGTTCTATTAGTTCCAGTAAAATAAAAACTAAGATGACAATAATTGAGTGTGGTCATAACCTTATGAGTGTCACCCACAAAGTGTTGGACCATCACCTCTGCCTCATGAATAGCAGTGGATGAGCAGCCATGATTTTCCCCATTGACTTCATCATCATCATGCTTCCAACAGTGGGTGTCTAAAATTCGGGCCAACCATTGCAGACATCTGCAATCCTGGGTTTAGGTCAAGTACCTGATACCAGTGTTTGTTTTGTGACACAAGATTCCGTGCTTTAGATTGCACTGATTTGACAGCATTTCTTGAGGAGTCCAGAAACCCCTTCGTAAAAACCTTCAAGGAGCTTGTATCTTGTGACACTGAAGAAATGCTGAGATCAGATTCCTTTGCTGCTGCTGCTTTTGCAGGTGAGCCACCCTTTCTAAGCTTGTTAGGTGATGATGATGAAGCCAACAGATCTGCATCAGTACTGCTCTGAACCTTTGCGGTAGAATTCCGGAATCTTCGAGCCCAATTTGAGAGGCCAGAAATTGGACCCAAATTGGGATTGACAGAGGGATCTGAAGAAAGGGGCTGCTGCTGTTCCCAGTTGTTGTGACTGGGTTTCGAATCACTTTTGCCAAAGCTGAAAAATGATCGATATGATGAAGTCCGGTTTTCTTGAGTTCCAACAAGAATGGCTTCTTGGTTGTCCTTAGCTGAAAGATTTGATGCTGATCTTGCCAGAAATTTCCCAGGTGATGAGTTTTGTTCCCGGGAGGCAAGACTACATGACCTTAAGAATGGTTTCCTGAGCATTCCAAATGATGAGGAGGATACTTCATCTTTGTCTGCAGTAGAAGAGTTGTCACAGGTAATGTCGGATAATGCATCCTCCAAATCATAAAGGCAACTTCTCTCTGGTAATTTTGAAGCACCATCACCATCATTGTCTTTGTCTCCAGAAGAAAGTTTCAAAGTAGGGACATGTGAAGGATCCCAATTGGCTGAATCTTCTTCATCCAACAATATCTCACATTGTGCATTTTTTCCAAGCAAAAAACTGGGTGAGTCTTGATCAGTTTCCTTGGCGCCATAAAGATGATGAAGATGGGTTTTGTCATGCACGGTTGTGGATTGCTTATCTTTTTTGTCTTCATCTCTTGAAGGGAAAGCTGCAGGAGTTGCTCCAAGGGCAGAAGAGTCTGGATCCTGCTGGACCCAAGTAGATTTAGATGAAGCAGATCTCATCAGGGATCTGCTTAGAGGCCGATGAGAAGCTGAAGAAGAAGAAAAACTTCTCGTTGAAATGTCACAACCTGCAGCCATCGGTTGTGGTGTTCTGCAAGCTCCTGATGATTTTTTTTGCAGCTAGGGCAACTTCGATATGGAGGAGAACAGAATAATAAGACTAAGAGATTCAGAGATCTGAACCCTAAACCCTAAAATCCCTCAACAAGTTAGAAATGAGTTCCTGCTTGCCTTCATTTTGCAGAATCTGGAACCCGTGAGATCTACAACCAACACTTGAAGAACCCTGAAAACATTTCTCATATGGTATCATTCCCAAACTTCTGATCCTGGAAAAAAAATGCTGTAAATCCTTTTCAGGGTCACATTATGATCAGAGAGACATCTACAGGAAGGAACCTGCAGAAGAAACTTGGAACAGCTATCCTGCTAAAAATCCATCCATTAAAAACCCATACAAAACCCTAAACCCTAAACGCAAAAAACAAAAAAAACTATCTCAAGCTTATGATCATCAATAAAAACCCAAGCTCACATTTCAGAGAAGCAAAGCTCAAATTGCAGAAACACATCAAGTTTCTGATGATCACTAAACTCAAACTCACAGTTTTTTCTCAGAAGAAGCTCAAAAATTTGAGGGATCACGAAACCAACGTGTCAAGTTTCTGATGATGATTAGAAAAACTGAAGCTCTCACATTCCAGAGAAGAAGTTCAAAGAGTACAAATTCATGAAACCAACATGTCAAGTTTCTGCTGATGATCAGAAAACTCAACCCTCACATTTCAGAGAAGCTCATGGGATCATCACCACCACCACCTCCAAAGACTTGAGCTTAAAATTTCAACAAAAAAAACCTTAGAAAAAACCCTTAGTAGATGTGAGACCAAATGAAAACCTACATGGTTCCCGTTAGTCTCTCCCCTTGTTACTAGGGAAGAACAGCCAACAAACTGAGTGGCCACCCAAAAGACAAGAAACTGGGTGCGCACCCAAAAGGCAACAAACTGAGGGCACCAAGCACCAAATTAGCTAACATTCCATGTTTTGCACCAACTTTGTCTCAATTTTTTCTGAGGACTCAGGAAATGGAAACTGAACACGATCTTTTTAACCTCCAGAAATTTTGGTAGCTAGTATTCAACTCTGCTATTTTGCAAAGGTGTATACTAATATAGAGATCATCAATAATTGGAGCATTTCTTGAAAGACCCCCCCAAAAAAAAAAAAAAAAAAAATTGCAAATTTTAGGTAGCACCTTTTCACACTCCCATTTCTGTTAGTTTGCAAGTTTTGGTGCATGTTTGACACTACAAAATTTTACAATGGCAAAGGGAGGAAGCAATTTCCCTGAATTTCTTTCACAAGGAATGAATTTTTTTTAACATAAAGCACTGCCTGGATTTTTCCTTTGTATTTTCAGCCTACCGGGCCTGGGGCACAGCTCTCAAATCAGGAAAGGGCCCTGTACTCAGGCCCTTCTCCTATACAAAAAGCCACAGGAAAGAAGGAAGGAATTAATTCCCATGAAAAAAACACTCAGAAGGAAAGAATTTTCACAATGGCAAAAGGGTTGGTTCATTGGCATATTAGGAATCAATCTGGTGTGAGTACCACCTATTGTGATCATAAGGCATTGGGCAGACTTTTGTAGTGTAGTTGGAGGGCACCTTATTGCACAGGAATTTTTTCTTTCCAAAAGGGCAGGCATCTCAAAATATGTAGTGCTCATTCCTCATGTAGAGTTTTTTTTTTTTTAATTTTTAAATAATATTTTTTTATAACATTTTTTTAGGGGTTAAACCCACTTGCATTTTTTTTTTTGGCCTGTGATACCTGGCAGGTGTTCACCACGTATCACAGGGAAAAATAATAATAATAATAATCAAAATCCACCTCAATGCTCTTTGCTCATAAAGCCCTTGGCCACGGGCTTTACCACAATTGGGCCTTCCACCTCGGGTGGGCCCTTATTCCAATAAAGCCAGTGGCCATGAGGCTTTACCCTCACCAAAATGAAAGAATTAATTAAAACACTAAAAACACAATATATATATAGTTATATATGCAATAATTTGGTTAACTTATGATGTAGTTGGGTCAAGCAACCACAATAGAGTTAACATTTCTAACCAGAGGGGCACTAGGTGGTAGTTGAAGGAGCCACTAAAAATATAGGGATTGTTGCAGCCAAAAAATTATTGTAAATGGCGGCATGTGACAAACTGGGCTTGTGGGCAATTCCTGATCAAAGGTGGCAAATAAAGTAGCCTCTAGAGATGTGCAGTGGAATCTTCGCACCTTATTTTAGCAATTCTAGAGAGTGGGCTACAGAGAGCATTCTATACTCTATACCTAATACAGCCAGGCAGCCAGCCACCAACTATGCTCAATTAGGCACTCCCATACTCTGACTTGTTGAATCTCTCTGCCTGGAAGGAAAAATGGAGAAACCAACTCCAGAATAATGTAAATTTTGTGTGAAAAAGCATCCAGCAAAGGGGAAAAAAAGCAGAAACAAAAAGAGAGGACCCAAGTCAAAGCCCCATGGACAAGACGTGAAGTGAGTCACAAAAGGGCAAAGGAATAAATCATGTTCCAAAACCTCCATTAGTTGTATGAAGCATATCGAAAAGAGAAAGGGATGGAAACATGAAAAAACACTAAGCCTAGAAAAGCCTCTCAACTATAATGACAACGTGTCTCAAAATAAAAATGGCTTGAGCTCTCTACAAAGTTATCGACACGTTTTGATTAAAGAAAGCACACAAGATAACCAAAGCAAGGTCCCCTATGCCCTTTGCTAATCACACCATGTTAGCACATCAATGAAAAAAAACCAACTTCTTGTTGATGAAAGCAATCAAAAACCTTTATGTTGAGGAAAAGAAATGCATTTCTAGGGTGCCAATCATGGTAAAGTCTTTCCTTTGCCTAAATCACCATTGTTACAGCCACCCCACGAAACATTATAAACTAATAACATAACGTCAACTCATTGAAAGGTAGGTGACAAAAGCACATGACTTTGACCACATGAAACCTGAAACTTTAAATCTGTTACAATGAAAGTGAAAACATCCCAACAACATCATGGGATGCAATCCGTTCCTCACCATGGGTACAATGAAAGAAGTGGGTCCCCGTTGGTTATAGAGGTTGACCACAAATGCAATGAATCAATCTAA
>Ga0116227_10001115_pt1 | contig 58188 bp, 40 predicted proteins | sample S1TSphgellanicum_FD_89693 | JGI IMG/M metagenome (GOLD analysis project Ga0116227, IMG submission 89693) | Host-associated microbial communities from peat moss isolated from Minnesota, USA - S1T2_Fb - Sphagnum magellanicum MG | ecosystem: Host-associated > Plants > Peat moss > Unclassified...
AGTTAGTATAGTGTTGGGATGGGGAGAAGTGACATAACTTTTTGGTTTCTAATTTGTTTTTAAAAAAAATTAATGCATTAGATGCACCACAAGGAGATGTTCAAGTTTTTTTTGGACACTAAAAACAACAGAACCCTCCCCTTGGATCTGGCTTGCCTTGAGTGCTTAAATGTTTGTTCACCAACTGTTCAGTCTTAAAATGGGTAAATATGTGACAACTCATCTTTCATAAATTTATGAGTCGATCATCTTGATTGTGAACAAATTTTTTTGGAGTGACATGTTTATTTCAAGATATCATAAAATAGTGTTAAGTAAATGAGGAATATTGTCAAGAATTTATGACTAATTTTTAAAATTGAAATGGCTTCAATTTCACATATCTTATTGAATTTTTAAATGGATTTAAGTTTTAAATGTAAGGTTATTAACAATAGTTGTGTTGAGTCACATTAGTTTTCTTTCAAAACACAACAAGGAACCTAATGTGACCATTAGCAAGTCTTTAGCAGTCCCAAGTCAAGTTCATTAGAAATAGGTTGGTAAGAGTTTCACCTACTTTTCATTGGGTTTGAACATTAAACCTTTCACAAAAACCCATCTTGAATTTTGTAACTTCTTTTTACGATTATGTATTGAATAGAAAGGACATTTACAACCAATGACTATTGAGTTGTTAAACTCATGTCATTTCACCCATTTAGTCACAAATGGTGTATAGTTGCAAAACTTAATCATCTTATCAACTAAAATTTTAAAATTTTCTTATAATATTGAAATTCCATGTTATCATTGACCTCGGTTTGACATGTAAAGTGCATGTCATGTCAACTTAGTCATTTTACTCAATTAAATGTTACAAAATAAGCTTTGATAAATAGATGATATATGTCAAAAATCCATAAATACATGTTCAATTATGAGTCATAACAAATGATTGAAAATCAACTTAGCCTAGCCTAGCTTGGGTGGCTTAGGTTAAAAACAAACCTCGACATCCTAGCCTAGAAACTTTAGGCTATGCTACTTAACTTAAATTAAGTGACCTAGGTATTATAAGTTGCAAGAACAATTATTTGAACCCCTTTTCTCCATTTCAAGATTCAAGTCCTCATCTATTGCATTACCATGTTTTTATATTAACTTTATTAAACACAAAATTATAAGATCAAAATTTCTAGCTTCAAAGCTCCCTAGGTTGACTTATGATGAGTTATGTCAACCTAGATTGCCTACAAGCCTAGCCTAGGTTAACCTAAGCCCCTTAAGCTAAAAATAAATTAACCTAATCTAGCCCAAGACTACTTAGGTTTTATATTAAACTAAACTTAGATTAAACTAGAGTAGACTTAACTAGGTTAGACCTAGACTAAGCTAAGCTAACCCTAGGCTAATCTAAGGTAGACCTAAATTAAATTAGGCTAATATATGCTAGACATAGACTAAACTAGTCCAAACATGGTTAAACATAATTATTTTAAATAATTTTAGCTAAAAACATCACCTCGGCTAAACATGCCTAAATTAATATATAAATTAGACTAAACACAACTATTTAAATTTATAATGGTTAAATTAACATAAATAAAACTAAACACAATTACTTTGGTTGAACATGGTTAAATACTTGTAAACACAATTATTTAAATTAAGCATGGTTGAAAATAGTTAATGCATGGCTAAATTGATGTAATTTAGATTTTAAATAATGATTTAGGCTAAACATGGGTAAACAATGATAAATTAAATTAAATTTGAATACTTAAGTTATATTCGGCTAAATTTGGAAAAATTAGGATAAAGTTCATTATTGAAACAATACATGGTTAAAATTTAGCTAAATTGTGATAAAATTATAAACTAAACTAGGTTATTTAAGTTAAACTTGTCTAATAAAATGATTGGTCCTATGCGATTATAGTTATTTTTTGAATCATTTTTGTTAGTTGTTAAAAACATTCTTAGTCATTTTATTAATCATGTCGGACATTATAATTACATAGGACAAGTTATAAAATATATGTTTTGACATTATAAACAATTTTGACCAATCAATAAATGCAATTTTATTAAAATTAGTGTCATGAGTCATGAAGTTGACTACTAGTTGCTAAAGACATTCTTATTTGTTTCCTTAATTGTGTTGGACATTATAGTTACATATGACAACTTGCAAAAGACATGTTTTGGAATTATGAACATTTTAATCAAATTTATAAACACAATTTTTTGAAATTAATGGCATGAATCATGAAGTTGATTTTTAATTGTAACACCTTATTGACACATGGCATGCGATATCATCATCATTAAAAATTGAGTCAGTTGACAGTAATTGTAAAAATAAATGGTATTTTTTAGTAGCTAATTTTAAATCATTCATATATTTTAATATAAATTCAAAATATGGTGATCAAAATTTAATTGCAATAAAAAAATTCATGTTATCAAGATGTGGAGTTCAGATTTTAGTCATCGTCTTGAGGTTTGAATTTTTTTAAACATATAATTTTTTTTTTAACAATGTGGACTATGGTGACCTTAATTGTAGTCCCTATAGAAATTGGAAATTGATCCCCCAAAAATTTGATAATTGGGATTTTTTTTAAGTTGTATTTTTTGGGGATTGAAATCTCATCACCACATGGACCAAGATTAAGTGCATATGGTGACTCACACCATCCAAATGTGATGGCTAAATTCTAGTCACCATCTTGAGAATTTACATTTTAAAAAAAATTGGGCCTAAAATTTAATCATCACATGGACCAAGACATCCAAATAGATCAAGGCCTAAGTTCACCTTGATCTTAATCCATGTGGAAACTGGGTTTTAGTTCAAGAAGAATTAAATTAAATTTAAATTGTTGAAATGGTGATTGAAATTTAATCATCAAATTGGGGCAATTTAGATTTTGGGCATGGGATAGGGATGGACCTAGGTGTACTTGGGTTTTAGTGCCTATGGACACCCCAATGCATGTGACAATTGAATTTTCAATTCCAAAAAATTGCAATTTAAAAAAAAATCAAGATTGTTGAAATGTGACCTAATTTCGATCCCAAGAATAAATTAATAAAAAAAGTTTAAACCAACTTGCAAAGGAATACACATGAATCATGGGAATGTTGGGTCAATGTCATCATTGGCTAAACAAACTATCAAATCCATCATGATGTTAACATGTTGGTCATGTAAAAACATATAACCATATTAGTTTCACTTTGTCTTTCTCAATTTGGATACCAAGAAGTGGATGTTGGATGTTAATTGATTTGGAATTCTAATGTTTATTAATTTAAAAACAATTTAAAATTTAAAATTCCATTTAAAAATTATATATATATATATATAATTTATTTATTTTGTTATTTTTATTTAAAGTTAATGGGATTCTTGCATTAATCATAAATGTATTTGAAGGTAAAATATAAAGAAGTTGCAAACTCAAATCACATTGAAAACATTTTTACAAAAATTGAAGAAGTGAGTGAAAAAATAATAACAACTATGTTTTTATAACCTCATGTTGTAAACAACCAAAATTTATTGATCATGGACAACACTACAAACACATGGACATGAAAGATAGGTATACCATTTGAGTTAAAGATAAACTCAAATATGACCATGTCTCCTTCTCCTAAAATATGTGTTTTTAAAGCAAATGTTCTCCATCCCTATATACTATATTAAATACTTATTGTCTACTACTTGGGGCTTGACCACCATTGCCTGTGACTTATTATGGTTATTATGTTTTTTTAAGGATGGAAATGTGTTGGCTTGTTTTCTAACTCTATTGAATTTAATCGTTATTTTAAAAGCCATTCACCTTTGTTTCCAATTAGATTTGAGAAATTTCACACCAATAATTTTTAGATTTAGATAAACCAATTTCGTACTTCATAACAAAAATTCCAAGTGCAATATTAAAATAACCACAAATCTCTTTATGTCATACAAGGATAACCAAATGTTTCCTCCTTGACATATAGTGCAGCTAGAAGTTTCATTGTAAAATTTTAACTAATAGCCAATGGGATACAAGGTGCATGTTTTCTTGTAAAAACATTTGAAATGGGTTTTTGGTTAACAAAAGATTCCTACAACACATTTGCATTTGGTAATAACATGATAGAGTGGATGCATTGTATGCAACATGTATATAAAAGTCAACTTGTTACAATCAAAGTTGCACTGTTAAATTCGAATCATGCACAGGTCATGAAACTTTTCATTTTTCTTGGGATCCATCTTTGTGAAAGTTATAAATGTATTGTTATAAACTCATGTTATTGTCTTACGTGAAAAGTTTTTTTTATTAAGACAATGACCTATCATAAGTTCAAAAACATTAATGAAAACATGTAACAATATATTATTAGATGAGATAATTACAAATTGCAAAATTGTGTACATTGTGGTCTAAAGATTATTGACAGTCATGCACTTGATATTGGTGACTTACACAATAAACTTGTTTCATTATGTCTATCGTTTTTTTTGTTTCACTCCCTAAGCAATGTAGTAAGGTACTAATGTATTGCACACACAACTTGTATAAGTTGTTGACGCACCTCAAACTCCTCGTAAGACTCAAATGTAAGTCTGAAGGTGAAAACAACAAAAGAAGAAGGAGTTGGGATGCGTTCCCTAGCTTGCGACACTTTGGGGGTAAGAGAGACATGCTGAAGTTTTGAGATAGGGACTAGGACAAATGACAAGCGGATTATCTATTCACACGGGCCTACACAAAGCAAACAACAAGTTAGTTAGTGCGTAGTTGTAACACTTTTGGTGCACGAACGAAACATGGGCATACACGGATTCACAATATTTACCATGGCTCATACTTGGGGGAAACCACCACCTCCCCCCTTATATTATTCTTTGTGCCTGGCCATGGGGCCTGCACCCAAATGTCATTTTGTTTCAAGATTCCCAAGTTGAGAGTCCCAAAATTCCCGAAATTGGGACTCTTGTGACTTTGGAGGTGCATAACTTATTGTGCAAACCCTCCAATTGAAGTGAGGTATGAAGCAAAATTATAGCCCTCATCGAAAGTTTTTCAACAATATATGGCATGCCACCTTCACATAAGCAAATTAGGGCGATTCTTGACTTTTAGTGGTTGAAAATCAAATTGGCACTTTGATTTTCGACCCTTCTTTTGGCCATAATTTGTGTTTTAAGTACCCAAATGGGTCATGCGAACCCATTTTAAATATCTAAGTCTCAAGAGTTTTTCGACGGTATAAATTTTTTTTTAATTCAATAAATTTTGACCCTTGTAATCACTCTTTGAAAATTCGGGAGTCCATCGACACTCTAGTTCCCAAAGTGGGAGCTCACTTGGGAGTGTGTGGGTTCATTCCTTCACACTCTCCTACACTCCTAGGAACATGCAATGTGACTCCCGGGCTTCACTCTCAGCTCGCACCTTGCGCCTTTGCCTTGGTCACGAACCCAAGGTTAAGATCGTGATAGTTGTGACCCAAAAAATGGTGATGGCAACATTTGAAACACTTAATATTGTTCATGCTTCATGTGGACATCTTCCAAGATAATGTCCTAGTTATGAAGGGAAGGCACATGGAGGTGTTCACTTGATCAATTTTATAACTTTTCATTCTATCACTAATACGAAATATTGCAAAAAGAACACATGCATAGTCATAAGGCATCATTATCAAACATTCTTTTTAAAGATTTTATTGGATACTTTCAATTTTAGGGAAATCAATTAGGACTTGTTAGGTAAGAATCCTAAATTCATTAGTTTTGTGGACGCTTAGTTGGTCTACCTTTATTCACAACTTTGGTGTTAAGATATTTGCAATAGTCCTACACGTTGTGTCAATTCCTACAAGACCATATGGTTTTTAAACTCTTTCCATGACAAAAGGTTGTACCTATGGCACGTCAACTTGAAAAATCTCTATAGTCATGAATGGTGAAACCTTGTTAAAAAAAGACCATTACATTGGGCAAAGGTAGCTTGTTGTGGAAATGGCTAACTTTGTTTTTGTTTAAACAATGATGGTAGATCTCCTTTTTATTACACAATAATGAAAAACATTAATTTTTTCACATTTTTTGATCAAGTTTTTATGAAGGTCCAACATAAATTTAGTATTTTCATTTGGTTAGAACAAGATCATGTGTCATGAACAAGGCAATGGTTGAAAATGCACCAAACTAAAATGGTGATAGACTTTGCAAGAATACATGATGACAAGCATGAAACTCAAGTTACTAAGCCTATTTGACCCATTTGTGCAACAAGTATAACCATTATTTTTTCTTAATGTGTGATGGTGTGTGGTATCATATGCCTTATTCACTAAAAGAAAAATGATAATATTTTATTAGTCTTTGCAACTATTTTTTAATCACAAGCAACATTTGCAACTAAAATCCACTTAATCATATTGGACAATTCACATGCAACATTAGTTGTAAACAACAATGGGTATTGGATGAAACAAAAAATTAACAATATATGAGTTCATTTTTTGACTCCATTGTATATGTATTGTTACATGTGACTAAAATGTGACTATTTTGATCACCAATGAGGGCAAATGACATGTTGGCACATGTCTCAACTTTTCATTATTTAAAATAAAAATGTTATTATAATTTTGAAATAATCTAGGACATACAATTTAGATGTTTGGTGTTTTTTTATGGTGAATTTTTGCAACCTAATGACTCAAAAAAAGGTTGGTGAATCCAACAAAAGGCTTTTTGAAATTTTAAATAAAATTCACCATATCTTAAAAATCTCGAAATTTAGATAGTGTGTTCATGTAGGTCATTAGAACTAGGCAAGATTCCAAAAAAAATCTATTAGTTCACCAAGATAGTCACCATTTATTACTAATTAATGTTGAAAATCTTAACTAGTGCACCTACTTGAGGAATTTGAAAAAAAAACCTTGGTTTGGATGGTCTTAAATTGTCACACAAGGCATAATACAAATCTAACATGTGGCATATTAATTTGAATTTTCATCAAAATAAATCAAAATAATATTTAGGTAGGTTGGTAGGTAGATAAATAAGTAGATACGTAGGTAGTTAAGTATCTTGTATTAGGTATGTATTCACAAACCTAAACTATTTACCTATTTTACATATCCAAGTAGCTAAGTAGGTTGGGGAAGTAGGTAGCTTAGAATGGTGCATAAACATTTTTATTTTTATTTTGGATTAAACCTTTTGATTAGTTCATTTCATATGGCACAATTTGTTTAATATGAAAATATAGAATCACACACCTTTTTTATATAATTTTCAAAATAGGATTGGAAAACAAAGAATATGAAATAAGTTTTGAAGTTGAAATTTAATCACAAATTATGTTCCAAAAAAAAAATTCCCCATCTTTTATGTTCTCATTTAAAAAAAAATCAATAATAAAATTAATAATAAAATTAATAATTTTGAATTACAATTTAACTAAAATTATAGATTGCAATTAATGTAAAAATATAATTAATGTAAAAATATTTAAAAATATTTAAATAATGAGTTAATAATAAATATTACAACATAAAATTTTACACCACTTATTAATATTTTTATAGTGATAAAAAATAATATTCTTTGGATTTATCTAGAGTTTATGATTTCAAGTTTTGTATATTTGTGCACCCTGATTTTTGAAAAGACACATTTGGACTTAATTACATGTCAAAAGACGCATTGTTTGAGGTTACATCTCACCAAAAAAAAATCATAGAAATTAAAGCAAGACTCAATGTTGACATTGAAATCTCTCCTAAAACCTTAGTTGCATCAGCTCCCATTGAATCTTTTGAAGATATGAACCTCCATCCTAGTATTATGAAAGACATTGTTTTTCATTCCTACACTACTCCTACTCCCATTCAAGCACAAGCTCTTTTTATGGCTCTCTCTAGTCATGACTTACTAGGATGCACTAAAACAGGATTTGGGAAGACAACTACATTTGCTCTCCCTCTCATCTAGCATTGTTTGGCCCAACCGTTGGTACAATGGGGGGATGGACCTCTAGCTTTAGTTCTTGCGCCAACAAGGGAACTTGCGTAATAAATTGAGAAAGAGGTTAAGGTTTTCAACTGGTTTGTGGAAGGCTTCAAGATTGCAATTGTTGTTGGAGGTACAAATATCTATGATCAAAGGTTAGAGCTAAGAGGAGGAATTGAAGTAATGGTTACTACCCCTGGCCAATTCATTGATCATTTTTAGCAAGGGAACAACTTTCTTTATAAGGTTTCATATGTGGTCCTAGATGAGTTATATTGAATGTTAGACATGGGATTTGAACCCTAGATTTAGGAGATAATGCAAAACTTGTGAAAGAAATACCCCTTATCCTTTGCCTTCTTTTAACATCACCTTCTTCCATTTTTCCATCTAAATTTTACTTTTATTTCTTGATGGTGCTTTCCAATTTTGAAGTCTTTGTGGTTACATGGTGTACTTAAGGGTTTAGATTAAGTCTTATGAACATAAAGGATGCAAGATTGTTACTTGGATTGAAGAACTCATGGTTTTTGATGTCATTAGAATCCAATCGAGTATTAAAGACAACAAGGTCCTTGTGGCATGTTCATTTTGCTTATTGCCACTAGGTTGTGCTACTTGCTCTAATAGGTTGTGTTCCTTGTTTGTTGCTAGGAAATCCATGATCCATATTCCATGAAGCAACACCTTTAGCACTTGTTAAAGGTCTAAAAGCATGTGTTGTAGGAAGCTGGCCTTGGAGGTAACCAAAATGCATAATTTACAACATCATTGTAAGAAACTCCGGGTACTTCATGTCTTATTGATAGATGTTATTAAAATTGTAAGGAGACCCCCAAAGTCACAATTTTATGTAACGATTCACCCCAACGAACAATTATCAATTCTTGGTCTAAATGTCATTAGATGCATGAATTTTTCTTCCCACAAAAGTTCGTCATCATTTTCGGCCTAGGCTAGTACCCCCATTATAAATTGGGTTTAGAGTCTATGATTTCAAGTTTCGTATATTTGTACTGTAGGTAATTTGATCTACACTTTCCCATCATATGCTATCCAATCATACAATCACATAATATCCTAAACAACTACCATGGATGTAGTCATGGATTTGGATTTATTGGGCCATGCCTTTAGGCAATAATTATGCATTCACTTGGGTCTACAATACCTTATTGGGTTACAAGTAGCTTGCCCCTTATGGACGGAAATAGGTGATGTTTTAAAATTATAAAAATACATTTATTAACAACATACTTATGAAAAATAACAATAGATCAAAAGGACATGATGAATAAATAAAATATATATATGAGATTGTTTTCAATTTGAAGAAAAATGTTATTTGTAGCACCATGCTCAAAACCATATCTTTTGCTCAAAGTTGCACATTAGAAGTTTATATCTATGACCCAATGGGATAAGAAATTTAAATTGTATCTTGAGAGTCTTGACTAGAAACTTTGATAACTCATTCTAATGATGGGCCAATCAAAGAGGCTCATTGTTAAGATGCTTAGTTGTGATATATGGTTATGCTTTGAATTGAAATACTTGCATGCAAAAACCATGACATGGCCCTTCTATATTTTTAATTTTTTATTAGTATGATTTTTTTTCAATCTAGAGCTTTTTCCCCATTCATGGGGTTCTAGTACACTAATTATTGTAATTACCCACTCTAATTACAATAATTCGTGTAATATTAATTTTTATTACTATAAAAATATTGATAAGTCATGTAAAAAATTATGTTGTAATAACAATTTAAAACAGCAAATAAGTAATAAAAATAAAAATATTAACAATAATTACTTCAATTCTTCCCATTACAATAAAAAGGTTGTAAACAATTATGGTGTAATAAAAATTATTCATTGTAAATTGGAATTAAAATCTATCACAATCCAACCAAGAGTTATCAATGATGCATTTAGATTTGGGTTGGCTTATGTTTTTGTGAGCTTGCAATGTCTTTGAGAAAAAAATCTTTAATAAAAATAGATTAATTTCCCAATCTTGTCTTCCAAGAATTGTCTTGAATTGAACCACTTTTCACCAACTCCATCACTTTTGATCATAGCATGACTCGAAGATTGCTCACATCCTTCAAATCAATTTGAGAAATTTTCTTAACATACTTTGAAGAGATATCCCTTTCACATGTTCTTATTTCCTACCTCATGTTCAACACATTTTCCTCATATTTTGTCTCCTACTACTTGGTTAAATCACATTTGAAAATGTCAATGTTAGATATCCATATGAAATTTGATCTTTTTAGATCAAAGTTTTGGATACTTGTAGCTTGAGACATTTTCAAGTAACATAATTTCTTTGTTAATATTCCCTTACAATCTTAATGCTCTCTACTCAAACAAGTTTTACATGTTAGTTGGAAGCAATTTTTCCTTATAAAAGTAAAGATTGTCTTGTCCAATTTTCTTATTCATCATCTTTTCATGCTTGAGTTTTTATGTTGAAAGAGATTGAGTTCTACAAACCGTTTAGGTCCTCAGTGTATTTGTTTTCCCAATAGAGGAAAACCATGTAATTTATTTTAACTTGTCTCTTTGAACTTGGATACCATGAATTGAACCTCATAATGTTTGTATAAATAGATGTATATGGGAAGAATCACAAGGTAAAGTATCAAAGTTCAAATCTTTTTAGTGAAAAATTTGCAAAACATTTTTAAAAACCACCACATTTCTATACATGATTCAAGTTAGTAGCCAAAATATATAAAGATGTTTAAATTTTTCCCTTCATGTTTTGTTAATAGTCAAATTTGGCTAAACCGGCTTATGGAGGATCGCCACCTTGGCTACATCACAAAATTGAAAAAAAACCACAATTGGTATACACCAATGCTTCCATAGATTTAATTGAAAACAAGAATCATGGAAATAGCTTTTGAACTAATCTGAAAACAGATTCATTTACACATTTGGCTCCGACATGTTAAGGAAATTCACCTTGTGAAACCCACAAGAAGAAAATTGTAACAATCATCATGTGAAATTCAAGTGAATAACATGATGTTTCATTTTAATGTTCACACACAAACTATCTCTGCACCAAATGATCACATGCATCCTTTGTAGTCTTTGCACATGTGTAGCATGATGAAAAAGAACATGTCCAATTTAAAAAACGGTCATCAAATGAATGATTTTTCCTTCATTGTCACACAATTGTCATGATAGAAAAACTCTACAAAAACCATTTGTTTTTATTGAACATTCACCACATGTGCAATAAACTTCCATAAATCCTTTTGGTACAAACATCATCTTGATCTTCCATGTGTGGAAGTTATGATCACTAAGCCTTTCAATGTAAAACACAAAGAGATGGTGCCATGATTCATTCACCAAATAGACGATCAAATGTTCAATTCTCTTAAGCACAAGATCTTAAGGTCTCATGCACACAAACTCTTGGACGAAATTCAATTCGTCTCTCTCACAACCAACCAAGCATTAATACCAAGCATCGATGCAAGCATGTTGATGTGGACCAACTATTTGAGGTAGAACAATTTCACAATCAACTTTCTTATCAATGTGGAAGAAGGGCATCGTCACATTTCCTTTGGGCTTACACATTCCCCAACTGTCATTCAGCAAATGCCGTTGTTTGTCTTCAGGTCTTGAACTTCTAGCTGAATACTGAATCATATGTAAAAGATGAACTCTTGCTCAAGTAGCCCAAGTTCTGATTACTGCAATGCTCAATTTCTGTGTGGTGGTATCCACGGATCCATCTCTGCTTCACAATACTATCCACTTCAAATGATCTGAAGAGACAGCTTGATCAAGTCATTTTACAACCTCTTTCCTTTTACCGTGTTTTATCTCAGCATTTTACATGCATTCATGGTTAGTACCCGACATATACTTCTTGTTTCTGCTTATTGGAAACAAAACAAAATGCTTGCTGTTTATACAAAATTGTTGTTTGTGATTCTCAAATAATAGTAGAGTGTCAAAACCTGGGGTGTGTCCTTGGGAAAAGAAGAGGATTTTAGCAACCAAGTTGTTTAAGTAGTTTGAGCTATTGTATTGCACAACTCCAGTCCAGTTCTGAAAGAAAGTGCACAACACATGTCCTTTCACTGTTGACTTCAGAAACTCATTTTTCCAACCAAGCCCACACTCTTTAGCAACAGCTCATGTATATATCCAGGGTTGATCAAACTCCGAATTCATGTTTCTTGACCAAAGTGTAGGAATTGAAGCTGCTTACACAACTGAGAGATGCCCATCAGGATGCGAGGTATCTGGTTTTCTGGTTATGCAGACATTGATATCCAGTTTCTTCAGGAATAACTAAACCAGATTATCAACAAAAAGCACTCACTAGCTGCCACACATTGACACAATGCTACTAGATGCTGGCAAGCCTTGAATGCCATGAATTTCTGTATCTATACCTTTGTTGTAGTGAGCTGCTACAACTGCAAACAAGTAGAAAAATCAATCATGCAGAGGCAAGAACAATGGTTACCAAACTAAGCAGACATCCATCATCATCACAAGCGTGAGATTACGTACAATGATGACAGCAGCAGATTCAAGCTACTGTCAGAGAGCTCCCAACAAAATCAACAGAAAACTATACAAACCACCAAACCACATGTAATCAGATCCTTTCACCATTTTATTTTTTCTGTGGAATCACGAGCACTAAAGCTCCTGCAGGGGACAAAGTATTGGTCTGAAACACTTTGTGGACTTTGAAGAGTTCAGAGACTGCAAAACAACTTGAGAAGAGAATGCAAACAAACAAGCTTGTTGAAAGGTGCAGTTTGCGCTTCCAAAATGAACAGGAAGTACGATGGAAAAAATGCAGATATATTTTTAAAAAACTTGCAAGAATCAAAGGAGAGACAATTGCATGAGCTTTTGCAAGTTTGTAAAAACATGATCTTTTTTTATTCCAAAGAATTGCAGTTCGGAGGACATGCAAAGAATTGCAGTTTGCTGTGTTGTTTTGTTCAGACAGAAAATCATCAATCAAGAGCAACCAGGAGGTGGTGGTTTTAGGAACCTTTCAAAATCGACAACATCCAGCTTGTTGTCAAAAGCATCTCGATAGAGTCTAGGGCGAGAAGAAGCAGGCAGCACCCCCCATCTCTGCGTCAGAAGCTTGGTTGCTTTCCTACCAATCTCGAACGGCAGAAAATCACCACGCAGATCTCGTCTCTCCACTTCCTCCTCGATTGCATCCATGATCACCATGGGATCGAATGTCCCATGCCCTGAGCTCATGAATTTCTCACACCCATCTGCACAAGCCTCAGAGATTCGCCGACTCGTCTCCTCTCCTACTAACCCTCCCTTCTGAAGCTCCATTGCAAGCTCTTGCCTCAGCCATTCCCACTCCTTCAACTCCTTCGTCTTCTTCCCATCACTACTGCTGCCATCTTCTTCTTCTTTTTCTTCTCCTTCTTTCAGATCTCCATTCTTTCCTGCAATCCCTGCTGCTCTCAAGAAGATCACACTAGTAGTGCTCCCCTTTCTCTGCGATTGCTTGCAACCTAAAAACAATTGTTGGGCTCCGTGGGTCTTTCTTGCATGAGTTGGGTGATGATCTGAGAACCGGGAGATGGGCTGCAACATGCAATGTGGGAGCTGCAGCAAACCCTTCAGAGCAGCCATCATCAGATCGCTGCTGAGGTTCTTGTGTTCAACAGCAGAATCCTTCTCCGCCTTTGGGTCGCTGATGGGTCCCGCCTAGTGCCGCTCAGCAACGAGACCTACCTGCCTGCCTTCCTTCCTTCTTCTGTTGCTGGCTTTCTGGTGGGTAAAGCTTTGTTAGGTTGAAATCCCATACAGCGAGCTTTGATGGCGGCATTCGGGTTCCTGCGGCTTTCGAGCGCGGCAGCATCAACTGCCTTGCAGCAATCGAGTCGGTATGCATGTGCGCTGCTGAGATCCTCAGGGAAGCGCGCGGTGGTACAGAACACATGGACTACTACTACTGGTGGGGGATCCCTGATCACTGCTGCTGCTGTTGCTGTAGCTGCGATTCACTCCTCCGCTTGCCTTGCCGCTTCCCCCGCTACCAAAGATGTCTCCATGACCTCCTCCTTCTCCTCCTCGCACATGTATGTTTCTTCCGCAGTCTTGAGCTTCTGCCATTGCTAGAGAATGGCTGAAGGAATACCTACTACTGTTTCCTTAGAAAATCTGGAGCTTGTAGGTTGTAGGGCATCTAAGATCTCAAGCTCATCATCTCACAATGCATAGAATCAGGGACCACAACCGCTTTGCTTTGCTTTGTAGCAAGCAAGAAATCCGTGAAGCTCTGATGAGCCATACACCAAACAGCATCTTGCAAACATCATGGCAGTGGTGAGGAGAGAGGATCCCAATTCTAGGGTTGCCAAAGATCCTCCCAACCCATGTTGCACAAAGATCTCAACTATGTGATTCTCTTGCACAAGCAATCTTTTGAACTGTGTGATATTCTCTTGCACAAGCAATCTTTTGATGTGGTTTTTGGCAAGCATACATACAGCAGTGGTGATCAACATCATTGATTCATGTTTCTTCATACATGGAAATGTCCAGTACGTTGCCTGAGGTTTTTCTCAGAAGATCTCTTCTGAGAGAAGCATGATCAGAAGAGAGGTAACTGAAGAACCCTAAAAACTGGAGTGTGGAATGCTGAAGATGAGGCGGGTGCCAACTTCATGCTGTTATAGATCAGAGAAGCATTCATTTGTAAGATGTTTAAGAGCACATCCGGTATACAATCATGGCAAACAAACTGGTGAAATAGAGCTTGATCTTTTTTTTGAGTGTCTGGAAATGAAGAAAGGGTGTGTAAACTGTTGTTGTTGGCTTCTGGTCTTCCCAGAGTGAGGATTTTAGTAATTGTAGCAAATGGGTGTGTGTATTTGAGGTAGTAGATATGTATTTGAGGTAAGCTTTTGCCAATGGAATGAATATTCACAGGTTTTTTTCTTTTTTTTGCTTCTTGTTTAGCAAAGCACTACTGATAGAGCTGGATGGCAGACCAGGGGAATCGCTCCACCAAAAGGTGACTGAGGAGACTCACAGCAGTCTTGGGGGATGGTTCCAAGTACCAGACTTGGCTTTAAGAAACCACTATTTTGTGGTCCCGCTCGACTATGATTCTCCTGATGGGACTTCCATATCTATATTTGCCCGAGAGGTGGTGGGCAGTAAGTTTCAGTCTCTTTCCTTCCTTCTGTCAAGTATTTATGTATCTCACTTCCAGTTTGCATCACAGAATGTATATCTATGGTTTGCAGATGTCAATGTTACAAATATATTGTTGTAGCTTATACAATCTCTTTTTGATTTGTTTGAAATGAGAGTTTCTTGAAGTGGTGGGATTTTGCAATGTTCTCAGGCCAGCAATATTGAGGTGAACTTTGTAATGTATCTATTGCAGCTGGAAAAGAGGAGAAACAGCTGCCATACCTGCTTTACCTGCAAGGGGGACCAGGCTTTGAGTGTGGACGGCCAACAGAGGCTGGTGGTTGGGTGAAGAAAGCATGCGAAGAGTATCGTGTCATCCTTCTTGACCAGGCAACTTGCTATCTCCTGTGTTTTGACCATCAAGGTTTTTTTTGTTTTGGCAGGCTTTGCAATTAGATATCCTGCTGCAATTAGATATGAATAGGCAACACATAGAAAGAACAGATCTTGTACAGCACTCCTGTATGCATCAAATGCACATTCCCCTCATTGATAATTCTGTGATTGCAGCAGGACAGCATTATTGTTCTGTTTTTGTGCCTGTGATATATATGTTTTCAAGGAAGGACCCATTGTTGAGGATTGGAAGAAATTGTTCGCACACTTGTTGCTGCTGAAGTGTGCCAGCAACAATTTGAAGGCTGCAGTTTGACTCTGGAAAAACTGGGGGGGGGGGTGGCTTGATCAGCGTGGGACAGGACTTTCTACACCCCTTACAACAAGTTCACTTTCACAGTTCAGCTCACCAAAACAGCAGGCATCATATCTACAGCATTTCCGTGCAGACAATATAGTGAGAGATGCTGAATATGTTCGTAATTGCCTGGTCCAAGATGATGAGGCGTGGACTGTCCTTGGGCAGGTACCTATTTCTTTTTCCCTTTGTCACTTCTTTCACCTTAGTCCAATATTGTCCATTTCTCTGCTGCTGATCTGCAGTTGATGTCTCTCAGTGGGTTGTGTCAAGTAAATTACACACCCTTTGGGTCACAATTACAAGTGTCTCCACACTCTCTACAATCCTCCTTTTTTTCTCATGCTCATGCTCACAACATACAAGAATGAAGCTGAAACCTGCACTTATGCTGTAATTTGCAGAGCTTTGGGGGCTTTTGCGCTGTCACATACCTCAGCATGGCACCAGGTGGCCTTCGACATGTGCTACTCACTGGTGGACTGCCACCAGTAGATGATGGATGCATGGCAGAAACTGTTTATAGAGCATTGTACAAGCGAGTGGTCTTGCAGAATGCCAAATTCTATGAGCGCTTTCCTGAAGATGAGAACATTGTGCGATCAATTGTTCTTCACCTTGCAGAGGCTGAAGCAGGGGGGGTGAGCTTGCAGGCACCTATTGCTAGTCCCATTCTTCTTTTAGACTGCTCATGTTTCTACTCAGATTGTGTGTTGCCTGTTCCTCTTGGTCTCTGATCAATTAAGTCAGTGCTGTTGTTGTAAAGAGTGTACATGTGATGTTGTGACATGCAGATCTGTAGAGGGTATAGGAATTACATCCAAGTACACAAAGATTGTTCAGGACTCTTGGAAAAGAAGTTGCCACAAGTCTTGTCATTACAGAACTAGAGAGTCTTGTACTCATTCAAGACCCACATGTTATCATTCAATGTGGCATCTATTTTCCTTGAGCTGCAGCCAAAATAAGGCCATCATCCTTTGTCTTTGTTACAGATCTGATGGTGTTTTTGTGTTGTAACAGTCCAAATGGTCAGGGTGCCTCCTGACCTCAGCAACTTAATGTTGCATTGGTGAAACTTTTAGCGCCCTTTTCAGTAGACTTGATATGATTTCAGTGTACAATGCAGTGCAGGTACCACTTCCTTCAGGAGGCATATTGACACCACATGGGCTTCAGCTTCTTGGGCTCTCAGGCCTAGGCTCTGCTGGTGGATTTGAACGTTTACACTACATGTGAGTGGAACTGCTGCAGATAAACAATGATTTGGGGCTATTTCTCTTTGTGGAACTTCATATACATGATAATCAATACTTGAGCTTGAGCTTATGTAACTATATCTCAATTTGGCACAATATGTCCTAACGTCCAACAAAAGATTGTGTCATTTCCTTGTTAAGTGATTTTAGTTTCTGAAATGCCATACCTGTCACCCCAATCCCAACAGTGTGGTAGCTTGAGACTGAGGATTTCTGCCACTTTCTAAGAACTCCATTTCATTGTTGGCATCAGTTATGAGTGTGTTCTTGAAGAACAGAGCACATCTTTGTACCAGGCAAATGGTTTAGATCCGTGGGAGTCATATGTAATTCTTGGCCAGATTGGGAGTGTAACTCATGTAATTGCTTCTTTTGCAGACTTGAAAGGGCATGGGATCCAGAGCTTGTCCCTGGTTCCAAGAAAACTCTAAGCTTCACATTTCTCCGCATGGTATGGTTGGATTTAGGCCATGTGTTTATTTTGCAGTTTTCAGTACATTACTTCAGCTAATGTCCATCTCATCCCCAAATTACAAGGATTTGTCCTCTTTTTTGTGGGATCCATTGGCTGGTTGTCATACAGGGGGTAATCAACACTGATGCATGATGTTCATACTGACACAGGTCGAAAACTGGATTGATTTTGATACAAATCCACTATATGCAATCATGCATGAGGCCATATATTGTCAGGTAGGCTCAATATCACATTCTGTGGGTTCTGAGCCAGTGAAGCATCACACCTGACACATAAATGTGTGAAGGACCTGTTACAAAACATGACAGTGGAATGTGAGGAGCTTGGGTAAATGCTGAGCTGTGATGGTTGTGTTGAATTTCTATTAGCTAAGTGTGCAGCATCAATTAATTTTGTTCATGGGTGTGGCAACAGGGTGCAGCATCAAAATGGGCTGCACATCGTGTGCGACAGGAGTTGGGTGATCAGTTTGATGCTGTTAAGTCTGTCTCGAATGGTTCACGTGTTCTGTTCACTGGAGAGGTAACTTGCATTGATTTTCAATACTATTTATGCAATGTAGTACCTGGAGTATTTTGACTCATCTTTTTCATGCTTGGAGAATATTGACGCTTGAAAATAACAATCTAAGAATTGTCCTTTTGTCACACTTTGATAAATTGCACAGCAGGTCACAGATTTGCGGTTGACAAAGTTTATCTTTTTCATCAATTGATTGGCACAATCAATTGTCCTTGGGCACATTGTTATGCATGTTTCCTGACACCATCTCTTTTGGTCAGATGATATTCCCGTGGATGTTTGATGAAATTGCTGCATTGCGTCCTTTGAAAGAGGTAGCCAACATTCTGGCTGAAAAGGCAGACTGGCCTCCACTTTACAACAAACAGTTACTGAATGCCAATAAGGTTTGCATCTGCATCTGCAACTGTCCTTTCTTTGTCTGTGTTGTGGTGATCAGTCCTGAGTGAATGAAAATTGCATAATTAGTTCTCTTCACCACGTGAAGCATGTGGGTGTACTGTTGCTCAGTGAACTCCCTTTGCTTGTGCAGGTTCCAGTTGCAGCAGCTGTCTACTATGAGGATTTGTATGTGGATTTTTCCCTTTCACAAGCTACAGCAGCCCAGATCTCTGGAATTAGGCTATGGGTAACAAATGAGTACATGCATTCAGGCATAAGAGAAGATGGATCACGCATACTGGATCAGTTGTTTGGCATGATCAAGGGCAAAATTCCTCTTCGTTAATCAGAAGGTGATGTCATATCCCTTTTACAAACTTGAGTTATGTAGCAGTGCTTTCCTGCAATGTCACAGATGACATATTGTTGTATGGCACATAGCAGTTGAATTTCAATGTCACAGGTTTGGTCTCTTCAATGACTTTGTGTAGAAATACCATAATCAGATCATAGTTATTGTGTGGTGCAGCAATGTAATTGCAATGCATTCTTTGGACATGTGGCTCTGAATCCAATTGAAAATGTTTCACAATAGCATGCACAAAATTTAAGACGTCAATTCTTGTCCTGAATGTACATTGCTTGATAACGTGCCTGACAGTTTTGTTGTGGAAATTTCTCCAAACTTTTTGTGCCTATTTTAATTGTTGGACTTTTGAGTTGGCATTATTGAATATAAACTTTTTCAAACCACTCAAGATGGAAATTCAACTATGTGGTCATTATTGAAACAGAAAAGGGAACAAAATATTGAAGGTTTAATTTGGCTTTTCTTTTTTTGGAAATAAACACAATTGGATAAAAAGAATTCTGGAATTTAAGCACAATTAATCTGAAAGATAGTATAAGTATGGATCACCAACCATGACATCTTGCCTCTATTTTCCAAACTGCATAATGTGCAGTCTTGGAGCTTTCTGAATTTATTACACGAAACTCAAATTTTTCTATTGGTTGCCCACGCATTGTATATACCTCAATTGTATTGTACATACCTCAATTTTAGTGTTTTCTTTTGGTTGGAAGTATAAAATATTAGACGGAGTCCAAAATATGTTTGGCTGGTCTTTGTATAATGGTTTTGGAAACATAATGATGTTTTTGAATAAGATTATTCATAGTGTTCACTTTGTTTTTAATGTGACCTAAAACTAATTCTGGCCAACTAGGGATTTGAGGAGGTTCCTTCAACTTCAGCTTTTGGTGATGGGTGATAGCAAGATACAAACTTGTTTAAAAATTTGTCTTGTCATGAATAAGGATGGCTTTGGCAGTTCAATTGGTTGTAAGTGTGTACTGAAGGAAAGAGGATATGTGCACGTGTTGTTGCTATTTTCCTTTTGTGTATCTTGAGGTTTGGTAACTGGATGTTGATGGCCCAAATGCAAAGAAGATAAGTTGCTAGCAATTGCTAAGGAAAATGGAGTTATTTCATGACAAAGAATCTCAACATTGTGATAAATGCTAATCTTCTTCTACTCTTCTAATTCTTATTTCTATACTTTAACATATTGTCATTAAACTAATTCAAACTATCCTCTATTATCCTAATCAATCTAGCCCCATTTTGCCTTATAGTGATAGCACAATTCCACCCTTAAAACGTTGACCCACCAACGATTCTATGTTCCTTGACTATTTTGTGAAATGAGTTGATGACCCCTTTTTTCCATTGTGTAAGGATTGAAGCTTCTCTTTTTTTAGTAGCATGTAAATAGTTAGGTTTTGGTGTAATGCTCCTTAATTACATATAAGGTTGACAAAAGGATGTGATGACAAATTAATGACTTTAAAATTGGTTGGGTCTTAACATATGTAGAGTTGGTGATAAGAGCTTTTTTGAATTGGAACATTGTCAAGAAAAGAATCTAAGTTGTATTTGTTATTAGTGGTAATTTATTTTGTCAATATTGTCATAAGCATGTTAAAAAATATGATGGCTCAAGTTATAGGTTGAAGATTTTTGTTTTGGGAGTTAAGGATTAAGGGAAACAAAGAATATACAAAATATAAAATTCATTTGGGAATGAAGTCTTATGTTTAAAAAAATAGTACAAACTATGTTCAAACAAAAATAATGATGTTGAGATTTTGAGTTGAAAATGAGAAATTTGTATTTGTGGTAAATGAACATTATGAACCCTATTTGGTTCCATTAACCATAAATGTAATTGAAATTCATAAATGTAAGATCTCAAGGATTTGCTGAAAAATGTGAGCAATGTAATAGGTTTTACAATCAAATGATTATAAATTGATAAAACCATGCAACCAATAATATTGGTCATTGCCAAAATTCCAAATTCATGCAAAAAAAGAGATTTCATCATTTTTATAACAACATTTGTAAACCTTTCAAAACAAATAGCAACAAAAAGTTCAAATTACAAATAAATCACTAAGGTATGTATATTGGTGTTTAAAAAAAGGTAGTGTGAATGTGAAGGTGTCCATATCAATTTAATTGGATGTGTGTTTTTATTTTTTTCAATTCCTTTTCAAAATAAGACCAAAATTGAATTGAATTTAAATCCAAGAAGGATGTTAAAAATAACCATCATTCACCTACCCAACTTGAAGTCCTTATGACATGAAAGTGTTATTTGCTATAACCTAATTAACGAAATGTAAAATGAAATATGAGAAGACAAAAAAATACCAATAAAAATGAAATTTATGTATTAATAAGTTTAGGGTAGAAATGGGGTGTAACATACACATTCACAATGCAATCAAAGTTTTTTAAAGAATCTAAATTATATAAAGGAAATGAAAACCTTAAATCTAATGGTGGATTGTGATGGCAAGACAAACATTGTGGTTTTAAGAAAATTACTATTGAACTTATTATTGAGAATGTGTATAAGTTCAATAATTAATAAATTTGAGTTAAAATGTGTTCAATAAGGCCCCTTAAGTTAATCTAATAAAAAATATGTTAATATTTATTTGAGTAAATTATTTTTGGAAAAAACAAAATGAAAAATGTGAATTATTGTGGGACAATTTTATCCATGGAAAAATCAAAGGTGAAAATTAAACATAAAAGGATGACAATATAAATCAAGGACAAAATATGGAAGGAACACCTCATTGGAAACATAATACAATAGTGTTGTACCTTTTTTTACTATTGAAGGGATAAAATCATATTGTATAATTTTTCCATGTTATTAAAAAGATGAAATGATAGTGTTGAAAGAAAACTACCAATGGAAGATGAGATTTGGAAAAAGGATAACATCAATAAATAGGCAATCTTAAAATAATGAGCTTGGGATTTTCTTTTTTTTAATTTTTGAATATATATATTCATTAATTCTTTATACATTTTCTTAGTTCTTTTATGATTTGTTTTCAACTGATTTGTTTTTACTTTTTAGTTTCGTGATTAATACCATAACTTGTGCTCAAATATATGCAAATGTGTGCAAAATAAAATGTACAAGTTTCTTGCATAAGAGTTTCTTGCATGGAGTGAGCTTGTAAAGGCAAATTTACTTGAAAATATCAACTTCCACATGGAGTTTCATTATTTCTAACCTAGACATTACAAGATTAAATTTTACATTATGTCATTATTTTTCATGATCTATTATGTCCATTTTTACATCTTTTCAACGGCCTTGGAATTGTTTCATTTTATTTCATAAGGCATCCCATGCTACTTCAAGTTTGAACTTAATAGTAAAATAGTCATCATTTTTCAACATTCAAAGTTGGAAAAAAAATAATCTTAAATTGAAAAAAAGGATTGTCATCTTTCAAACATGCTAAAATAAATCAAGGATTGGTAACAACATTATCTCAAGATGCAACTGACTATGAAAGGTTTGAAGGTAAGAAGGTTTAGGATTTCCAAAAGAGATCCTTTATGTTATGCTTGTTGAGTTCATTCATGTTGTCATGTAGTTGTTTGTTGAGTTTCTTAATCCTAACATCATATTGTAAACCATTGAAAATTAACAATTATTAAAGCCACTTGATGAAATCTTAGGTTTTTTTATACTTAAATGAAATAAGAACATAAAATGAACATTTTAGTTTTGCAACATTGAGTGACAAATAGTCACAAAAAGTTTATGAACCGATAGTATAAATATATTGTAAGTTTTTACCATGCAAGAACTTCAAACTTGCCAAAAAAAACATATAATTTCAAACTCAAAACACAATGCAAAAAAAAGTGGAAAAGATGATTTGAAAAATGCTCTTTCAAATCTCCAACATAAAAATCATAGAATTACAACAACTAATGATACATTTTGATTGCCCAAGTTTCCACAAATAAAACTTTTCAAGCAATCATAAATGGTAGACATCCCAAAAAGTTAAGGGAATCCCAAAAATCTCTCTAAAACCCATAGTAAATCCTAACTAGAAATCCTTATATGAAGTTAGTCTAATCAACTAGTTTTCCAATCTAAAAAATACACGTCTAAAATAGGTAATATGTTTTTAGTAAATGATTTTCCAATAGTGATTTTTGGTAGTAATTTTTAGTAATGAATTCTAATAATAGTCTTTGATAGTGCTTTTCGATAATAGTTTCTATTAGCAATTTCCAACATCAATTTCTAATAGTGATTTCTGTTAACACTTTTGGTAACAAATTTTCAATAGCATTTTCCAATAACAAATTTCTAGTAGCACTTTTTCAATATCACTTTCCAATAGTGGTTTCTAGTGGTCAAAATTGATAGTAACAATTCTTGTCCTAAAATCCTAACATTTTTTATTCCTTTGACAATATAATCAAAACATGGTGAAATAAAGGAAAATTCAGAAAAGTACAAGGTCATTAGAAACTATCAACTTGAAACCTATATGTTGAACAAAGGGAATGAAATGTTGAATGCAAATATTTTCTTTTACCATGAATTTAACTTTGTGGTCTAAAGTCTCAAGGATTTATTTTCCAAATTAATTTTGTCTAATTGTGATTAAACCTCATCAACTTTCAAACATGTTTGATCGTCATTCCACCATTATTAACCTTTGATAGAAGTGATTCCTTCACATCCAAGGCACTACCCAACTACCCTTAAAATTATGATTATTATTTTTTTAATCAATTACAATCACAATATAATGTTGCAAATATTGTTTTCAAGTACCATTACACCAAGATGTGGTATATATTATTTTACATATGATTACATTTGCAATAATATATGACATTAACGATTACATGACTATGTAATAAAATTAGATTCATGGCTTCTACCATTAATAATATTTTTGCTCGTATTCATTTATGTTGATTCTCATGTGAATTATATTATTATGTAATTAGGAAAAAAAATGGCTTTTATTATTACAACTAAGAAATATTATAGTTAAATAATAAATATTTATTGGCTTATGAAATGTGAACATGTGTTTTACCATAATAAAGCCACATGAACAATTTAGTTAAACCTATTTATTAGCTTAGGACTAAATAACTTAAAAACTTATATTGTAAGTTTAGGTAGGTAGGCCCAAGTAAATTGATAGGTAGGTTTAAGTGAATAGGATCTTATTTAATTTGTTGGTCACAAACCATTTTGATTGGTTCAACTCAAGTGGTGTTTGCATTTTGAATATTTTAAATTCATGTATTATGTGTAAATTATTTTTTCATTAAGTTATATAATTTACAAAGTTGAATGTGTTAACAAAGGATATGGGATAAATTTCATGAATGGGAAATAATGCAACATTATCCCACATCCTTTGTCCTAGACAAAGGTAGCTTAGACCTATTTACCCAAATTTTCCTACAACCTATTACCCAACTTAGCTACCTAGCTTAACCTAAACCTAGGTAAAATAATATATATGTATGCAAGTAGGTATAAATATGTAGCCTAACTTGCCTACCCTAACCAATCCTATAACCCACTTATTTAAATTACTTATTTATGTAGGTAGGTAGGTAGGTATGTAGCTTAAGTTAAATAGGTAAATAAACATAGGTAGGTAAGTTAGGTAGGTGGGTAAGTAAGCATAAGTAAATAAATAGGTATGTAGGAAAGTTAGATATGTGTGCAGGTTAAGTAGGTTGGCAAGCTAGGCAAATAAATAAGTAGGTGGGTAGATAAGAATAGGTAGATAAGTAGGTAGCAAGGGTAGGTAAGTAAGTAGATTTACCTACCTATTATTAACCTTCAGTTTACCCCATATATCCTTAAATATACACCTTTACACAAAATATTCCTAATATATCCCTAGTTAACCTTAATACACATCTAAAGACTCTAGGTTCATGTCATGATTGTGACCAACATTTCGTTACATTTGTAACTAATGTGATGGGTGCATTACTACAAAATGTGAATGCAATTCACTAGTCCCCATGCACTAAACTAATGAATTCATTCCATCCCGACTAGGTCCCGTTCACTTGGATTAGTGAATTGACTCAAAATTTAGTGAAATTACTTGGTGTACAAGGACACATTTTGTTGTAATGCGGGTTGGGTGTATGAAAAACTATTGACAATTCATCCATTTGGAAGGATTACTTGCCATTAATTGCGTCCCAAGTTGTAAATATGACCAATTGAAGTCCAATGATTGTAGTTGTGTAATCATAATAATTATCGCACGGCATTTTACATGTCACATATAATTTACGTGACTAGGTTTGAACATTAGTAATAAAATGGTTAAGTCATGAATTCCATGTTTTGGCATAATGTACACATGGAAAATTAGATCTATCTGTTATTGTAAAACATACATCGTATTTTTCCATGACCACATAATATTAGATGTCCACTATGAAAAATTAAAATGCAACAATACTAGAAATAACATTAATGATCTTTAATGATTCCAAATGTAGAAACAACATCCTAAGAAGACAAAAATAAACTTACCAATATTCACAAATGAAAAACAAAGCAAACAATTTCTTTTTGGTATAAATTGTTAACAAATACACTTGAATAATGGAAGGATAAAGGTTATTGAAATCAAAGAGCAAAAAAAAAATGTCATAAAGACCGTTTTTAGGTTTAAGCAGGTCATCAACACATATCTTTTGCTTTATAGTTTAATTTTGACAAGTTCAAAAATTTAGATTGTTAATTAAAAAAGAATAATGTAATATTTTAATAATGGAAATATATCACAAGGTTTATAGAAAAATAATATAAGTACTAAAATGTACAACACTACACCATATGGTTACTAGAATACTACATTAATGTCCGAAATATATGTATAGTCTATTGTTACAATATAATCTACAATACAAAAAGTTCATATGAACATCAATGCAACTATATTCCACATGTTCTACAATATATGTTGTTACAACAACATTTAAATGTATGTGTAAGGTAGGATAGATTGAAAAAATCAATTTTCTAATCCCAAGTCAATTCAATGTTGTGAGAAATAAAGATTGCCACTTATACACATATTTCCAAATTAGTTTAATTTTTTAAAAATTGTTCCAATGCTAACCAACATAATACATGACTAAGGCTCAATATTGGAAGTTATTTGATAATGTATTGTGTAATTTGGTTGTTTGATTTGATCAACATGTTTATTAGGCTTACAACTTCACACCTATGGTTTAAGAACCTTGAAATGTTCCCAAAGTATTGTCCATCCAAACATAAAGCTTGATCATCATTGATAGTAACTTTAGAATCCAAATCTACATCTAAATGCATTAGATACTAATATGCATATTCACCATTACGCATACAATCTTCAAATCATCACCTTGACTTCGCATTTGTCAAAACTTCATTGACAAAATCAAATACAAATGCACCAAATGGAAGGAGTTACAATGTCTAATCCCTTAACCCTTTTTTGGGGACCCCATAAAACCTTAAAGTGATCATAACACATTTAGAATCTAGATGATATCAATATTAAAACAAACATGTAAAGGTCAAAAAATTGTTCAAGAAATTACTCAAAATTAAAGTCACTCATACTTCTAAATTATGTTGCATCCCTTGTTGCACAATTCGATTGTCATAATTGATGTTACAATTGCATAGCTTTTAACATTCCTTGATGAAATTTCATAGAATATGGCCTTTACAACTTGCAGCACCTTGATAAATTGTAGACAAGATGCAACTCCCCATTGGACAAAAAATGTTTCCTTTCAACCAACCCCATGCATTGAGGTAATGCACATAACAATTTAGTACATAACCTATTTTACCTTGGTGACTTCAACACACTTAAACTACAACACATAAGGTTCAAACAATTAATAATCACAAAATGTATATTAAACTTGGACTACCTTTTCAATGGAACATTGTTTGAGCAATCTAGATTAAATATATGCACATTCCCCACCACCACAATTAGCACAATTAACATAATTGATGGGCAATGTGAAACAATTTTTTTGATAATCCAAATAAGAATTTTCTACAAAAAATTGTTTAATGTCACATCCAATTCCCCTTATTATGATTGAAAATAGTCTTCAAAATATAAATGAAAAAAAAAAATAGAACCATGTTTCATGGATTGGGTGAAATAGGTATAAGAATACACTATAATTGCCCAATCAAATCCTAAGGGTGATCTTGCCAAATCATGTAGCTCTTTGAATTTTAACTTTGCAACCACATGTGGTGGTAGGATCAAATTATGTGTAAATGAAGACCTTTGCAATACTGATCAAATACCCTATCTACAACTTACAATGACATAACCTACACCACCACATCTACAACACCTTTCCTCTTTGATTTCCCACCATGCTTCTACTTATCACTTCCTTGTAATGTGTTATGTGTATCAATAGTGATTTCATAGGTCTCAACAACATTTACATTTTCACGAGTTTCTACAACAATTGTCATTGTATGAACAAGTTATGTAATAGTTTAATCAACTACATTTGACCTCCCACCATGGTGAGATTGTTTCTATTTTCTATTTGGGTTACTTGTATGAATGCCTAAAGGGAACGTTGTTATATTTTCTTTTGTACTAATTAGTTTATGAGGGTTAGTATCTATCGGGACTTCTACATTGGCCCCACCCTTTGCACTCCCTTATTGTAAAACACAAATAATTTTGGTGACAACAGGAGGTGGCATAATCTCATATTCATTAACTCTTGTAGCTACGCCATATTCCATAATTGTTTAAAATTGACTTTTTGGTGGGACCTTGTTGTTTCCTTTCCCTCACCCTCATTATCAAAGTTGTCATTATCATCACTTAAAATGACATCATAAATCTTTAACACTTTTGACTTACATGCCTTATTTGAAAATGAATGTGGTGAATGGCTAACTTTTTCACAAGGCCCAAAACATGCAATAAGTTTTTTGGAACACTTGATATTGGTGGTATATGTTGTTTTTGTAATTCCATGGATTGATGTATAGGTGAAGTTCTAATAGGTAGTTAGGAGTTTTTAACACACACACTTAAGGTTAATAAAATTAATAGCTCAAGGAAAAAATACTTGAGAAATTTGTCAACCTAATGTTTGCCTACTTTCCCCACAACTCCCATTGAAAGTGCATGCATTTGACAATTCACAAAAAACATTGAATGAAAATCTTACATGCACACAAAATAACATTCATGAATTGAAATAGGATTGTCAACACACTAACTAAAAGCTTGACATGGAAAACCCTAGAATATACATTGCTAGACTACACAACACCTATTTAGGTATATACATTTAATATACATTTAATACCTATTAATAAAAAAATTGATTAATATCTTATAACAACACATCAAACTCCATAGGTTACAACATTGCATACAATAATACAACATGAATAGTATATTATAGTTAAACAAACATGGTTTGTATAAAATCCAATTACATATTATAATTTTTAAAGGGTACTCAAATGCAACACAAAATATTCACTCATGTAAACAAAATATTCAAAAACCCCCCTAAGAACCATACGTGCAAGTCTCCGTGTATAAATATATAGCACCATGTAGCCCTTTTAGTAGCTTAGAAATGAATATAAAACATTTTGAAACTGCTTGTTTCTTTAGTTTATGCAATTATATGAAGTGTAGACAACATTGTTTATCATATTATTAACCAATGGCCTTGGCCCTATGGCCCTACAATCCAATCGTGTAGTGGAGTCAGACTACTTAATATCATTTCCTCTTCTAGTTCATATTCAAACCTTTCCATTTTCATTAAATGACTTGGACTCCTTGACTTGCCCTTCGAGTTATGCTCTTACAATTTTACTAGTTTCTTTCAGTTTCTTTGTTGCTAGAATTTTCCTACATACCACACATAACATTCAAAAAATACTTACCATTTGCATCAATAAGCACATGATATGTAAGTGTAATCAACTGCAATACATACATTACAACAAGGTACATGTAATGGAAAGTCATGAATGTAGTGGGCTACACCTATTCATATGATTATAATCATAATTTGTATTCTCAACTCCCACTTGCATCCATGGTACCCATTTTATGCATACATAACTATGCAAAATGGGTATTGGAAATATGCACTAAAATTCAATGCACACTAAATGTTCTATTACACTTGCACATCACTATGTACAACCAATACAAATTGTAACACTATAATAAATTATTAACCAAATGTCATAATACATGTGCACATAGGTATAATCAATGCAAAAAAATTGTGACATTCAAAGAATTTCAATTGGACATTACAACTTAGTAAATAGGTTGCATTAAAGTTCATCAAACACCTACAAATATGGAATGGCAATATGACTAACTGACAATTGGGAGATGAGCTAAGGCAACAACTTTCCTTTGTTGTATCATCATACATCGTGCAAATTCACACTCCATATCCACATACTTGTTTTCCAAATGGTTGTCAAACTCTGCAAATCCAAAGCTCTTGTACCAATTTGGATGTTCAAGTCCTTCACATAGATTGTCCTTACATCATGTGTTTTTCTTGAACCATATAGTAGCACACCAAACATGGTAAAGATGGCCACAATTAAAGACAATGATGTTTTTGAAAAGGAAAGTGGAACCACAAAGTGAACAATAATTTAAGGTTATATTGTGAGGTATCTTATCACATGATACATCTATTGCATGACACATAGGATGAAGGCTAAGTACAACAATTGATTTTTACAATTCTTTCTATTACAACTAGTGGGCATTCAAAGCATCAAATTGAAGCTCTAGATATTTTCATTTCCTAATTCCATGTGTTATTTTGTCCTAAAGGTTTTCTAACTTCAATAGGAGTTCTTCATGTTCAACTTTTGTTTTCTCCATTGTGAACTTGTAAAATTCACAAGTCATCCTTTAATTCTTAAGGTTTATAAAACTAATAGTTGACTCAATTGCAAGTAGCTCTCGTAGTCGACTTTCAACTTTAGAAATAGTAGATTGCATAAAAACTAAGACCACTTTCCTTTGGCCAAGTTTAGATGTCAACTCTTTTTGTTTTTTTCTCAACTTCACTAGTTCAATCTTGGAGGACTCCAACTCCAACCCAACAGTGTTCATCAACTCCCACTATTTTAGTTTAGTCTTTTAAAGAGAAGTGCTGACCTCACCCACCTTGCCAACACTAACACCATATTCAAACTTTCATTTCATTTTTTATCTATTTATTATTATTTTTCCATTCATCAAATCCTCCACACCCTTTTCAATTTTGGATTCAACTATAGTCTTGCCAAACAAACTTATTTTCTTGTCAATGCATTTATCCATCCAAGAAAACACCTAGACCTTTGGTTGGTGTTGGTTTCATGACCAAATTTCAAGCCCAACTAATTTTCTTTTGTTTCACCATTTCTAGAAAAATCCCCTTAACAAACTCCTTCCCAATCAACTTACTTTTAGGGAGATTTATTTTACCATAGATAATTGAATAGATTTCCTTGATTTTATCCACCACTTGAGCATTATGAAAATTAACAAAAAGTAACCACTCCTTCCCCAAATTGGCCCAAACACCTCTTTGAGTTCAACTTCATGAACTTGTTTATTTCTTATCCTATGGGGGTTGACTCCTTCATTTGGCAATCCATAATCATCCTTGAAAACATGGAAATCAATGGCAACATAAGTTATGTTTCTCATGAACTTTCTAATTTTTGCATCCACATTTCCAAAGTTTTTTTTTCAACCATAGTTTAAGTAACATTTGTATCAAGGAGGTTGAATCTTGCTTGGTCTATTCCTCGTGATGAAGACACACTAGACGTTAACCTCTAGTTATTAAGTCAACTTGAAGAGAAATTAGACATGTAAGGTCTTCATGAACACAAATTTTTATTGTTTCAAAATTAAAAGATTTTTTATGTCTGGGGCACATCTCTTCCTATTATGATCTCTCTACAATATCATTTATACATCTAGATCTTTAGTTCTAGATAATCAAAATTTAAAAGACCATAAATCAATTCCAATTATTCAATAATAACAACATCGTTAATTTTATACATTAGGTTTTATGTTTTTATTCATGATAGACAACATTCTATTGACATGCCATATTTAATATAATCTAGGTTCATGGACTAACCAAACATGTGATTAAAATGTACTAAATAAAATGATAACTTTACAATTAAATTGTTAAAGTGGCAAATCTTCCTACCAAATGTGGGTTCAAATCTTGTCTTCTATCTAGTTAGACTTGTCAATACTTCTCAATCTACAACATCTTGAATTTTTCGTTGCCAATTTAATGTCAAGTGCCACCATTCCCTAGGCTCCCTATTAAAGTTCGTATAACAACTAGGAATGCAAACTTGTTAAAAAGATGCAAGGCCAAGAAAATTTGATAGATCACTATTCCCATGAGGAGATTTTGTAAATATGGGGGTTAAATGAAATTTACAATCAAGTAACTAGATAATTCATACTTGAGAAATGCCCCATTTAATTTCATTGTTACACCTACCAACCAACTTGGGGAAGTGTAGCCATTTATGTAAGTAGCTTGGCCTAACTCTTCTCAACTTGTATTATTAGAGTGCCATGTTGAAAGGTCTCTGCATCAATAGGAACATATGTTATATAATAAACATTTTACTAATTTAAACATATGGGAAACTGGATGAGATAATCTTTGAATTTAAATATAGTTGAACCATAGCAAATTAAATTGAATATGATCAAATGATTTATGTTGTATTGACATTCACTTGAAATTAATGGCTAAAGACGTCAAATTTCTAGCCTTTCAATCTACATTAAAAATCTTATTAGAATGGATGGATGAAAAGCGAATTTATATAAAATACATAAGTTCATGGAAGTTGGTAGACATCTTAATTTTGTTGATTATAATTAACTTTGTAGCTCATAATGCAAGTTGAAAAAAAAATAATAATAACAAAAGTATCCAAACATTGCATTTGAAAATACCATGCCATTTGTGGGCATTTTTCATTTTTCATTTTATATTCATCATCTATGTTCTCACATTTCCAACACATACAATTCACAATGTCATCCAAGGAAATGTTTTTGACATAGAAAGTGGACTGATGCCTAATTACCCATTTCCAATATAAGAGCTCCATATGTTGACTTGTTCCCATAACAAGCCTTCATAAAACACAAAGCATGAACAAGCAACAAACCAAGGAAACAACTTCCTTACAAGTCCAATTTGTTGCCCCAACATATTTTGTATTGTTTTTAATGTATAATACAAGGCAACATAAAAATTGTTAATGTTAAGAATCTAGGTCTTGATTCTAGAGGTGGCACAAGGTGGCAAATTTTGTCTTAATGAACATTCCAAATGCTCAATTGACAGTGCAACACTCCATTAAACTCAACAACTATTGTTATTAAAAAAACTACATGAAAACAAAAATCTAGAAGATTTACTTAAAAAACCTTACATACCTTGCCAAAACATAACCATATGGCATTTGGTAGTAACAACAAACACAATTTACAAAATATTGAATTTTTCCAATTGCACAAAATTCAAGAAATCACTTTTGGTAACTCAAAACGAGACTCATTTATAATAATATATGAATCCAAACCTATTAAACACAATGCCAATCATACAAATTAAATGCAAAAAAAACTTCCATCAAACATTGAAAACTTGCAAAGTACAATATTTAATTTTCTAAAATCTCAAATCAACAAAAGTGATTTGAAATCATACAACTTGAGATTATATCTCATACATTAATTTAAAATTAAATTCACATTAAAGCCAATTCCAAGTTAGCTTGCGTTAATTTACATATAGTAACTAAACATGTAAACATGTAACAAACAAAAAACTTCTAGCAAAAAGATTTTTTTTTTTTTTTGATATGTTATTTTTTCAAATTTTCCATGTTGAATGTCATTATGAAACAATACAAGGTTAATTCTTATTTGCTCATGGAAAATAAAGCATAAGAGAACTTTGAAATCAAATATGATATAATGACCTTGTCATCACATTTTGTAGACAATATGAATTTATAGTTTATTTTTGAAGAGCTCATGAATGTTTGCTATTGTAACAAAGTGCACAAGTAAAGTGCTAGAACCATGTTTGTAAAATGGCTATTAAGTTTACATTGAATTTGTAATTTACTCAAGATAAGTAACAAAACAAATTCAGAGCACGGAGTCTAGCAATCCTCTTGCTGGCCTAGAAAAAAATCATTTGGTCAGATCATTATGACACCTGGGGTGGGACCTTATCAAAATTTGCATGTGTAGGGTGAAGCCCTAGGGTGAGGGCATTCTGTCTTCCGAAGTGCACAATTTGTTGTTTTTTTTTTCCATGATACCTGATGGGTACCCACCAGATACTCATTGGGTATCACAAGAACAAAGAAAAATTTAAAAATTGCATTGATTTTTGTGCTTGGTAATGCCTTGGAAATGGGGGATTTCCTAAAGTAAGCACCCCTCGGCTTTGCCTCGGGCAGGCTCTTACTTCTGAAACTCACTGCTCCTCAGTCATTACCCTCCACTTACCACCAGCGTTTTCTTTTTGTGGCAAAAATTTGCCGCTTGGTGACCCAAAAAAGGAAAAAGTGCAGTGACTTCTATGAAGGATTTATTGGGGACAAAAATTCACCAATTTCGCCATATTTTGAGGAAAAAAGAGGTTGAAATCGCCATATGTAGACTATAGGTACATCATGGGATTTCAAAAAGTTTCTACCTTTCTCTCAGACATGTAGCCAAATTTGGCTTTGAAAGTCCTCTAGTAAAGGATTGCCAGTGAAATTACACTACCCCATGAAATTGAAGAAAAGAAAAACCCTGCTTACCACACCCTGGGGCCTGGACTGGAGTTTTTTGAATTTTGTGTATTGAACAATTGGCGAAATTTTCCCAAAAATACAAGAATAATGCGAATTTACACTCGAAAAGCAAAACTTTCCAAAATTTTCCAATTGTTTGACCAAAAAAGTGTCCAAATAAAAGACTACCCTGGACGCACAAAGTCCAGGTTTCCAATGAAATTCAACCACACAAAGAGTTATCCATAAAGTCACCCTGTGTTTGGGCCTGCTTTCTTCCCCTATCCCCTCTTTCAGTGGTATCTGCAAAACATTTTATTAATTCTCTGTATGAAATGCTGAAACTCAGCATTTAATGCACAAGGTTAGAGAGTAATTATAGTAACTGTACAGGTAGGAGGAGCCAAAATGTATGTAGCATCTATCACTGGAGGCGCTCAGGAAAAAGCAAATACGGAATGAAACTCAGTTTACCACCAAAATTGCTCGAAAAACAAATCTGGTAAAATTTTCATTCCCAGTTACATACGCGATCGATGGCCTATTATGCTAAAACCGACTGTTCTCACCCCCTAATCGCGAGACTTTACGCATAACTATATTGAAAAAAAAAGTTAGTCACACGAAAAAAATGGGAAAGGAAAAGAAAAAAGAACCAGAAGCTCTAATAGAAAAGGACCTACCCCCTAAAGAAAAAAATCCACAGTTCATCCAAAAAATCATATTTCTTCATCCAATCAAGTAATATGAAATAACATTCTTTAATCGATATATCCAATAAAGCAAAATGGTCTTCAATTTCTTCATCCAGTAAAGTAACGTGTCTTCCAATTTCTTCAGGCAATGAAATAACAGGTCCCCAGTTTCTTCATCCAATAAACGAGTAACATGGTCTTCAATATCTTCATCCACTGAACTAGTAACATGGTCTTCAATCTCTTCATCCAATGAAGTAACCTGGTCTGCAGTTTTCTTCGTCCAATGAATAACGACAGTCTTCCAATATCTTCATCCACGAATTCACAGTCTTCAGTTCATTGATATGGATGAAAAATGAAAGAAGCAAAGTGCCCTAATTCTGCCGTCTCCTTTTGCCTCTTCACTTTCTCCCACGGCCACGCCGCATGGCCACTTCCCACGCTGCTGCGCAGTAGGCAAGCGATAGAACTCTCCTCTCTTAGCTACCAATGCACTAGCATCTCCAGCTCTCTTTCGATCTCTCTTTCTCTATCTCTCTCTTGTTGAATTTTTTCAACTTATCGGTCCATTTCTGGTAAGATTTCGAGCTTGCAATCACATTCTGTGTTTGTTTTTGTGTTGTATTCTAATTTCTTTCTTTATTTTTCGGGGCTAAGGAAGGGTTTGGTTTGCTCATTGCAGTCGTAAAGTGCAAACAGCTTCCCGCAGGCAGGTAAAGGTGCTCGGGTGTGAGCTTCCGGCTTCCCATGTATCATGTGTTTTGAGAAAGAAATGACAGCATCGTTGATGTTGAATCTAGCCATATAGATCAGCTTTGTTTGTTTGTTTGCTCGTGTTTGTGTTTTTTTCTGGGGTTTGTTAGTGTTGTTTTTCTTGTGAGGTCTCCTGCACCTGGCTAGGTAGAGCATGTTAGATTTGGTTGTAGAACTGTGATCGATGCTCACGGCTGGGACTGGCAAGGAAGTTATGCACGTTACTGTGGGAACTCATAGAGGATTCGGGTCGGAAGAGAGAAGTTTGCTCCAGTGATGAGACAGTTTTATACTCCGTGAAGAAGTCATTGAATCTATAGGGATTGAGGATGTTTGCTTTCGGTACTGTACATCTGTTATCCTTTTGTTGTTTTGTTTGGAGACTAGATAGTGTCTATTGGAGGATATTGTGGATCTGGCGACTGATGTGGTTGTGGAGAGGTTTTTCTTCCCCGTTTCAGTCCCTTTCTTTTCCTCTTCTGAATGATGGAAGATTTGGTTGATGTGCTGAAGGAGCGAGGGAGGTAGAGGATAAGGTGAAGTGGGGGCAAGTGGGAGGTGGAGGCGGGGATTCAAGGGATCCAAGGAGTTGGAGAGACACGATGGCAATGAAGATTGACATTGCCAACATTCTAGGGAATCCACCAGATGATGGCCGCCTTCACATTGCAAAAACAAAGATCATATGCACTCTTGGTCCAAAGTCGAGAGAGGTTCCGATCCTTGAGAAGCTGTTGAGAGCAGGGATGAATGTGGCGCGATTCAATTTCTCGCATGGGACTCATGAGTATCACCAGTACACTCTGGAAAATTTGAAGATCGCCATGCACAATACAGAAACAATGTGTGCCATCCTTCTGGATACTAAGGTAAATACTTCTTGTAGCTCCTCTCAAAAGCTCACATATCTTCTAACTGGTGTGTTCTCTGACTTGATTGTCAGATTGGTGTTGCTCTTTTTAAGGGCTGAAGATGGAATCATGTTTCCCCATTTAGGTTCTCACTGACCTATTTGCAATTAGCTTGATGATACAGTCTCAAACTCTGTATTGCTGCTAGGAATTCTTTTGAGTGTAGCTTGAATGTTGCTAGTTGTGGTTAGGTCAAAACACATTTTGGTGCTGGACTGGACAGTCTATTGGGTTTAATAACTGAACTCTTGCAGAGTCCTTATGAAGAACAGTACATGTGCTTGACAGCAGTCCAAGACTCAAGATGCAATGCTCCCATTGGAAAATTTCCATTGGACTTTGTTACTCTAGTTATGAAGCCTTCTAATATAGTTGGTGTGCATTTGAGGGTTGGCTATGGTTCTGAGCCTCAAGTATTGTGATCTCCTAAATGAACAGTTCTGTTCAGCTATTAGCTCTTGAAAAGCTGTCCTTTCAAAGCTGGTTTCTTTTGCACTTGCCTGTGCAATCAGCTTTCATTCCACTGTTACCATTCTACCAGTTGGTCCCAGGTTGGTTCATACTCTCTCAAAACCTGCCATTTGGTGGTTGAGGTGTGTGTCTCTCTTAGGTTTCTGCTAGGCTTAGTAATGAATATGTAGATTGCATATGCAAATTGTTAAGGTTGGTGAGAAGGATATGGAAAGTGTTGTGGCATGTATTGTGACTCTCTAATTCACTCATTTTATTACTGTAGGGCCCAGAGATCCGGACTGGGAATCTGAAAGATGGGAAACCTATACAACTGGTGCGAGATAAGGAGATCACAATCACAACAGATTATGGCTACCTTGGTGATGAGAACACAATAGCAATGAGCTACAAAAAGCTTGCCCAGGATCTGAATCCAGGAAATTGCATTTTGTGCTCAGATGGTACAATTACACTGACTGTTCTTGAAACTGATGAGCAAAATGGCACAGTCAAATGTCGGTGTGAAAACACAGCTATGCTTGGTGAAAAGAAGAACGTGAATTTGCCAGGTATTGTGGTGGACTTACCCACCATCACAAAGAAGGACATTGAGGATATCCTAGAGTGGGGTGTCAAGAACAAAATAGACTTCATTGCAGCTTCTTTTGTTCGGAAAGGTGAGGACCTGAGAAAAATCAGAGCACTGCTTGGGCCTCATGCAAAGACAATCCAAATTATCTCAAAGGTTTGTTGCAACTTACCAGTCTGTTTGTAAGCTGTTTGCTGTGTGGAAATGTTGGGTAAGTTGCAAGCAAATCAATGTTGGAAGCTTATGTAGTTTCCAGAACTAGCTTTCTTTGGCTTGATTCAGGGGTTCTCACCTTGTTCCCTTTCTCTTTAAGCTAGCAGACTGAAAATTTGTGCTATAGGGACTTGGCCTGTGTCCTTAGGAAAATAGGTGCTCTCTGGAAAGGATTAATATGTCTGCTATGCCCTAGGATCTTCTCAAGGAGGTTGCAATTCCTATAATGTCTTAAAGGAGTATTGAGTATTGTTGGCATTCTCATTTGTGGGATCAACTGTTAAAGAGATTGATCGGGTATGTGCAAAACTGACATGTTTGACTGTAAATAGGTGGAGAATCAGGAAGGGCTTGTCAATTTTGACGATATCTTACATGAAACAGATGGTATAATGGTGGCCAGAGGTGATCTTGGTATGGAAATCCCTACAGAAAAAATCTTCCTGGCCCAAAAAATGATGATCTATAAGTGCAATTCAGCTGGCAAACCTGTTGTAACAGCAACCCAAATGTTGGAGTCCATGATAAAATCACCTCGTCCAACGCGGGCAGAGGCCACCGATGTTGCAAATGCTGTTTTGGATGGGACAGACTGTGTGATGCTTAGTGGGGAAACAGCTAATGGATTATATCCTGACACTGCCGTGGCTGTCATGTCACGAATTTGCCAGGAGGCTGAGGCTTCACTAGATTATGCTGCAATTTTCAAGGAGATTATGAAATCTGTTCCATTGCCAATGAGTCCATTGGAGAGTTTGGCATCATCTGCTGTCAGGACAGCAAACAAGGTGCGGGCAACATTAATCATTGTCCTCACTCGAGGAGGTACTACAGCAAAGCTTGTTGCGAAATATCGTCCATATGTGCCCATTTTGTCTGTTGCGGTCCCTGTACTGACTACTGATAGTCTTACTTGGGTAATCAGTGAGGAATCACCAGCCCGTCACAGTCTTGTTTGCAGGTACAGCTCTTACTCTACTTGTAATAGCCATGCTTATGGGTGAATTTACTGGAGTGCTAATCAGGCCCAAACTCACTGAATTTACTTTCTGTTCTGGGGAATCTGCTCCAGAGTTTCTTAATGTTTTGTCTTGAATCTCATGAACCTATGAAGATCATGTAGTTTTGTTGTTTGACTTGCATTAAATGCCAAGTATTGGGACTTCTCTGTGGTGTCAGGATATTCACATGTAACTTTGGGATAGTTTGCAACTCAGCTGCAGTGAAATGGTGTACATTTTTTGTTAAAATCCTGAGTTGTATGTGTTGCCTGATCCTAGCTGGCAAGATCTTTGAGCTTCAATATAGGATGGGTTGTGTAGATGGTGGTTGTGCTCTGTGGGATGCCTTTACCCAGGTGGAACAAATTTGTTGTGAGTCCAAACCAAATGCATATTTTGGACTTCAGTGTCTATCTATGTTCTACAAGAATTTTAGTTGTTGGAAATACAAAAAGTAATGCCCCAAGCATATTTATATCTCCAGGTTAATAGTTGGACTTCAATGGTGAAATCTTCAGAAGTCCAAGTTCATTCTTCTGGAGTCTAGAATTTAACATCCATTTACTAGTCCACTCCATCCAGAGGTTGAAGACCTGGCCTATCCTCTGTAGGCTGTTCATGTCATTAGCTGAAAAGTAAATGCTCTTTCTTGCAGGGGTTTGATACCACTTCTAGCTGAGGGGTCGGCTAAGGCAACAGACTCGGAGTCTACAGATGACATTCTTAATGCAGCATTGGCTCATGCCTTGAGGAAGAGGCTAGTTGAGGTGGGGGATTCAATTGTGGCCCTCCATCGTATTGGAGTTGCCTCGGTCATAAAGATCATGGAGGTCAAAGAGTCTGTACTGAGAAGAACTTGAGAACTATTTCCATCCAAGTCTGGGTAAGCTCAGTTCATGAGCTGGAGCAGACACCGTGAATCTCAGACCCTAACCACACACCTTACAGCTTGAATTGATTGAACCCTGAAATCTGGACTATATATTGCAGTACCCAGGACTTTTCTTGTCCAGGTCAATGGGTATATTTTTCAGTCCTTTTTGAAATATTCACCCTATGTTACTGGCATCTTCCTGTAGCTGTAACTTGGTGTCATCTATGATGGTCATCATATTCCTTGGAGATATTTCCTTGTATGGAATGTATTTTGTCTAGGTGGGGTGATTGATGAATGATTTTATCTGGCATAAACATAAACACTTCTGCCAGGTTTTGCTTTCTAATATTGCGAATAATATGGTGGATAGAGTCACCTGGCAGATAGGGGTCTTTAGTTTTGCATTTCTGATGACTGTGAGCACCGTTGATTTGTAGCCATGGGACTTGTGACCCCTGCTGGGTAAAGTCAATTCAAGCTATTATTTGACTTTCTGTTTACATGCAAAACTGTTCTGATCACTGAATGTTGAAGTAGGTTGTGTACACAATAACTAGCACGAATGCTTTTTTCAGGTCCTAGAGTCACCTACTTTCTTGCAACTGACTTGGGTAGTCATTGTTGAAGGTTGCAAAGAGGGGGCGGGGTGCTGATCCATGTGTCTGTGTCTGCATGGTGCTATTTGCTCAAGAAAGTCTGCAAGTTGCTTTGTGCAAAACAGCAACTCTCAAAATCAGTTGGAGTTGGAACAGTTTTTGGTGCACCTGTCCATTGTGACCCAGGGACCTTCACCAGTCCAAAAGCAGAAATATTTCATGTTGGAGCACATTCATCTGCCCATGATTTACACAGTGGACCAAGACTACTGATGCCATGCCTTAGTCCTTTCTGGTTTTAGTTTTTACTTCATTTTGTTTTACGTATCTTGCTCTCTCAACCATCTCCATTTGTTTCCTCTGTGCTAGTTGGATGTGTCCAGTCTTCCTCTGTGTTTTGCTCATCAGCTTCCTGTTGTTTCTCTTTCAGTGTTTGTAATTTCCTCATCCCTGTTGTGATGATATTAGGTAATGCTTCAAGTTGCTATGTGCATTCTCTTGTACATTTCCTCTTGGCTTCTGTCTTATATTTAAAACCTTCACTCTTTTTCCTGTGTTTGATTTCTGCTGCTAATCTCTGGGTTGTTATCACCTTGACTCTATGTCTGTGATTGTGAAGATGTTGAGGAGAGGCACAAAACTCCATTTCTAAGATGTTATCTGATGTGGTGCTCTCTGCATTTTTTCTGTTTTTTTCTGTCATCAATTGTCATATTTCAGGCTCAAACTTTTTCCTTTGCTTTCTCACTTCAATGCTTTAAATTTGTTTTGTGCATCATGGACACTTCCATAGCAATTATCTTTCATGCAACAAGACTTGGAAAATGTTATTGGGTGCATGATGTCAAATGATATGTCCAATAGTGAAGTGTCTTCAAGTTGAGTTCTGACCAACTTTGTCAGGAATGGGGTCAGACATACTCAATATTTTGTGGAGCTTGAAGTGTATTAGGTTGGCAACAAGCCATCATGCTTCATAGCTTACAAAACAAGGGATTAGGTTACAACATTGACCGTTACCAAGCTCTTCAGGTTGCCAATAGTTCGAGTTCTTGAATGCAATCCCTAAAGTTTATTCAATGTGTATATCCCATATACATAATGATGGCTGATGTACTTTGGCCTGGCCATTCAAAAAGAACCTTAATACCTAATTGAGAGAGTAAGGTGCCAAATTCACAACTTGAAAAGAAAAAGCTTATATTGAGATTTTACCCATCCAATTACAATGGTTTAGAATGAATTATAGCAACTTGCATTTGTTAAAGGATGCGTGTTTATATACCTTTTATACATGCTCCAAATTAATTAGGATAGTTACAACTTGAGTGTTTAAGAATTGACCAATGTCATACTTGTGTGCATGTGTTGTTGAGGTTAAAAAGCCAATAACCACAAAATACTCACATGTTTTGGTTGGCTTTTGTAATAATCATAATTGTTATAAAAGATTTATTATGATTATTATTAGCATTTTGGACAATTTTTTTAATAGTAGGTGATTGTAACGTTAATGGGGGCCAATAGGTAAAAATAAAAATGATTAAAAATGTTCTCATAACTAAACCAAACCTAGATAGATAGAATTGATATTTAAGGTTGAAGTATGCATCACCAACACATACCAATCAACATTTTCCAATATTTTCCTCGGTGCTTAACCAAATTCAGTTATTTATGTGTCATTGAATGTGCAAATGGAGGCCTACAGATGTTCTTTCGGTGTCAAAAATAAAGGAGCAATGTAGAAAACAGAGGAAAAGGATGAGTGCCAAGTTGTTTCAATTTTTTGAAAAAATTGTTCTAGACCCCTCTCTAGTTCTAGCCCCATATTGCTTTTATTATTAGTCCGTTTTGAGTGATTTAACACTAGGGCTTTACAAAACTTATTTGTATTCCATAAGCAAAGATTCTTTGTAATGATCAAAGATTTTAAGATTGAAATTTTAATCTATTTTAATTCACCCATCACTAAACATTAAACCTTTTTGGTATAAGTGAAATTTAAATTCCTACAAAATATTTCACATTACTATAACAACAAATTTGCATTTCATATGCATATGTTCATTATTCCTGTCTTAAGTCTCAACAAACTTAACACTACCATTCATTCCAACATCAGATTCATGGTTATTACATATAATGAGAATTTGCATTTCAAAATACATTATAAAGAATTCCATAAACAAGATTACAATTCATTTCATCATAATTTAATACTACAAAAAATTCACACGAAAAATGAACATAGAATTCACAATAAAAGTATGTGCTTTTTTATATTATTGAAAACATGAATCCAAATTACAACATAATCCCATGTTTTGTTGAAAAATTCCCAAAAAAACATTTAAAATTTGTGCTATATCAAAATAGAATTTGTGGTTTTCTATTGTAAGTACCTATACCTCCTCCTACTCTTCTCGAAACTCCATGTCTCATTCCTCTCTTTCTTATTCTTTAGAACTCTAACCTTTTGAACTATCCCAAGTCACATCATCATGATCAAAACAACAAGAATTCAAAATTCAAATTAACAAAGTTCCCTGATTAATCCTTATCCTAACTACCTTGTTCATCCAAAATCACATATTCATCCTACCCCCTTAACATTACCCCCCTTTGTACTTTGAATTTCATCCCCGAAATCCTTGTAAAATGACAGAAATGAAATGAGAGTATTCTATATCCATTTATGTTTCCCCTATTATAGTTTTGTAATCCCAATCTACACAGAAACTAATGGTTTTATATCTACGTGTTGCTTTGTAGTTCCTATCTCCTCCCCCATTAATTTAATTTGTGCTTTTATTTCCAAATATTGTATCTTGGATATTTTTTCTTTTGGTGTTGGAATAGCCTCCACATGTTCCTATTCCTGAATTCCCTTTGATTTTTTTTCTTCTTGATCCCTTCCTCTAAGGTCCTATGGTATTTTTGGCTATACCTCCTCCTTTTGAATTGCTCCACTTTTGAAATCTTATGATTCTTTAATCTGTATTTTTTCCTCCTAAGCTATTCCACTAGGCCCTGCTTTATTTCTTCATTCTAGCCTAATACCTTTGTACTTGTTGGACTACCATAGATGAAATCTAGAAAATTCTTTTGATAAGCTTCCAACTTGTACCTTAGAATTCTTTCATTAACTCTATGTTGAGCCAAATTTTTCTCCAACTCCTTTGTAAAATATTCCTCTACAACCTCCCACCATTCCTTAGATTCTACCTTAAAGTCTTTCATCTTGTTCTTTATCCTCATCAAGGTATAGTACCACAACATTTGTTCATAATCCTTTAGTCTTTTCTTGATACTAACTGGATCCAAACTCTTCTTCTGTTCCTGTGCCCTCCAACTATGCTTGCAAGTGCTGCAAAGTTCTTTGATACTCCTTGTCCTCCATTAACTATTGTTTTTTTACTTTTGTTGTCTTTCTTCTAAGTTCTTCAGACTACAACAGAGATACATTCTTCATATTTATTAATTCCAAATTTGTCAAAACATTTTTCTTCTCCTTTTTTTACTTTAGTTAGTGCTTTCACTTGACTATCCAAAACCTCTTATTGTTTCTTATGAAGAAACAATGCCTTTGTCCATTTCCTTTTTGTGATTTCCCAAATTTTAGCCTTTTGCTTTAAATTCTACAATTCTCCATCTTGCGATTTTAGCTGTGTTGTGCTACCTTTGAGCTCCTCATTTTCATCCTATAGTTTCTTAATGAACATTTTATTTTTTTGCTCAACCTCTGCACTGTACTTCCTCCAGATTTCCACATTATGCTTATACCCCTTTTGGAAATCTTTTTCCTTATCCAATTCCTCCTGCAACATTACCTTCTCTTTCTTCCCCATAGTTAATCTGTTCTTCAGAATGTTCACCTCCAGAGTCAAATTCCCCATATGTAGACTCACAATTGCCATGGTTTGAAATAATTCAGCTACCTTATTTACTTTCATTACTTTTGCAGTTACCTCCTCCACAAATTTTTGTGTACTTGTGTGTGTTGTAGGATCTCCAAATCCTTCTACAAATGATCCCAGCTCCTACACCATTCTTCTCCCTAGTTCAAATTTAAATGGGAATCCCTTTGTAAATTCTGGCCTACTAGGTGGTACATGTAGTTCTGTTGGTTTGAACTCTTCAAAAGTAGGTTGTGTCGCCACTCTCTCCATCTGTAGTTCAGAAGCCTATAGACCTTCTTATGTTTACTATTGTTGTTGTTGCAAATGTTGTTGTAAATGTTGAAAACATTTTGGACTTGCAGTGGTCTCCATCTAATCTTCACATACATCCCCTTCAAAGTGCATATGCTCCTCACCCTTTGGAAACCTTATGTCACGTTCCCTCATAATTCCCTGGCTCTGCTTCCTCAACTATCTTCCTTGTGGTGATGTCATCTGTGGTATCTCATGCCTCTACTCCTTCAACTGTTTCTCTTGTGGAGATGTCATCTGTAGTATTGTTATAGTCTGTTTAACTGCTTATACCACTGCTGGCATTACAGATGGTTCCACTCTACCCCTCATCATTTTATGTGCCTTCAAATTTGTGCTCTCCTATTCCCTCTTCACTCTTGAACTTGAGGCTCCTCCTTCCTCAACTTTGTTCTTCCTCTTGATAGCACTTTTTGGAAAGTCTGCTGCAGTTTTCTTTATATTCTCTAGTGCTTTTTACATCTCTTCCCTAGGTCTTTTAACCTTGGCCGATGTTTTCTATGGATTGTCCTTTTTATGCACAAACAAATATTGAAAGATTTTTGCCAATACCAAGGCAGATTGACAGATATCTTTCTTATCCCCCTTATTCTCATCTATATACTTATACCACCTATCCAATTCACTACATAGACAATTGAATATAATATGTGCCCAATCTACCTTCGGTCCCTTCTTTGTTCTCACCAATGTAATAATATTTTTGTTGCAAAAATATTGTACCTTCTCCTTCTGATAAATGACAAATATAATGGCAAGATATCTGATAGAGTATGGCAGACCTAGACTTTTTGCATTCAATTGATCTACAAAATAATTTGCAGGTGCAAGTCTATAACTTTATAATGCCTAAACTACTAATGATTTATTAACCTATGCTTTTAGTTCTTCTACATACCCTTTTGCACACACTCCAAAAACATCTACAATTAGTTGTTTACTGATTACATACACTTTATCCTTATGCCTAAAGTAGATATCTACGCCTTTGATCAATAATGTGTTCAAAATTTCCAACATTACATCAGGCATCAATGCTTCCCACCCCGTTAAAAACAAAGGAACAAGCCCTACTTTAAAAGCCCAATCTTTTTCCTCAATAATATCCTTCTAGTTCTCCATCTGCTCTACATGTTTGTCATAGTTTTGTTTCATCTGTGTCCACATGAATCATTAAGGGTTTGGAATTTTAATACCTTTCTCCAAAAGTGTAGTTTTGTCCAAGATTGCACATCTTCTTTTTTATATCGCTTCCATTTCACGCTACTTTATCTCCATCACCCTTCATTGTGCTTCTGCCATTGTCTACACCTTATGGCTTGCTATACTTTCAAATGCACTTTTGTGGATAATTATTCTCCCTTTGTAACAATGTCTTCCTCCCCTGTGTCCTTTTGCATTGTCTATGCTTCCACAAAATGCTGCTCCTCAACTTTGTCTTCCACCGATTCTTTAATGCACATTGGATCTACTAATGTAGCTCCTAGTCTTGTCTGCTCTCTTCCATGCCAACATTGTCTATTTTTGCGCAAAAACTCAACTATAGATGTTCCAGTTGTATATGTTTTAAATTATCATCTGCACAAACTATATCTTCTCATTATATGCCTTCCTTTTTGCACATTTTGAAGATGATGAATGTGACAGTGACCTTATAGCCAACAGTTGAATATTCAACACTCCTCTCTCTTTTCTTCTCAATTCCTCTTCTACTTCTGTTTTTCTCAACAATTCCACTTCCTCCTCTTGCCTTCGTTTGTGCTCATTCCTTTGCACTTCCTTTTCCCTTGCTATTTGTTGTAGTTTTTCAAATGCACTCTTTACATTCATATTGCTATGGACTCCAAATCTTTGAAAACACGCGTAACTTCTAGGAACAAACACAAATTGCTTTCAACGATTACCCTATTTTTTCTTGTCCTTGAACAACCCACTCATCACATTCATTTTTTCATTTTCCCGTTGTTTTTTAATTAATGCATGATCCTTGAAATTCATACAACCCATCACTACAAGTTTATGTGTCCCTTATATAGCCACGTGGAAGCACTTAACATCATCATTATGAATGAACATCATAGATTTCATCTTCTGATTACTCCACATCCATAATCTCCTTATATTATTTGTATTGATTCCACTTCATTCACCGTGTACACCTTTTGCTGACTATGTCCATTTATTTGTTGACTATGAGAACACATTTGGTGAATGTATCAATTTTTTTACTCACCGTGCCCAGAATTCTGATGATTATGCAAATACTCTTGATGACTGAGCAAATCTTGTTGCTGATTCAGCCAATACGCCTAACATATCATCTTTAGATCTTTGCATCCCAAATCTCGCACTTCTGCAATTATTGTTCATTTGTAGATTGAAAATAAAAATTATGTTCATTGTTGGATCTATGATCTATTCTTTATTTTCAACATTTATCATTTGTGGTTTTTGTATTTCACATCTTTCATCGTCTTCCTCTATGTTAAAATTCGCCTCTTGAACTCCACTTGCACTCTGTCCCCAATATACTAACATTTGTTGTTATTTTTTAAAAACTTCAAAATCCATGTGTTTGTAAGGTTTGAACTTATTCACGTTGATCAACATAGGATTAGTTTCAAACTCAATGGTCACTAATAACATAATGTTATTTGGCGACACATGCTGTAATTTGTACAGTCCAAACCATTTTTTAGTAAACTTCCCTAGGTGTGATTTATTGCCCTTTGGAAACCATAAAACATAATCACCAAAACTAATTTATTTTTCTGGATTCTTTTGTTGACTCCATCATGTTCTATTCCATTGTTAAATTCCTATAGTTTTAGCAACCTGCATTCTAGCTTCTTGCAACTTCTCGAGCTTTGTATTTTGCTAGTTAAAACTCTCATTGGAGCACTGTCTCTCTCATTTCCACCAACAATTGGAACGATGTACTTTATGGGCATTAATGGATGTAATCCATACACTAATTGATATGGTGTATACCTTGTTGTTACTTTATATGTAGTTCTATATGAAAATAACACTTTAAACAGATGCTCATCCCACCCTATTCTATTTTCACTAACTAACTTGGTCAACAATGTCCCAAATACCTTGCTAATAGACTCAACCTACCCATTCCCTTAAAGATAATAAGTTGTAAAACTCACATGTTTCATAAAAAAATGATCTGTCAAATACTTGATGGCATCATTAATGAAATGAACTCCTTGAATTATGACTATAATCAAAGGACATCCAAACCTAATTAATATGCACTCATATAGAAATTTTGCTATGACAACTGTTATATTAGTTTTCAATGCTCTTGTTTCCACCCACTTAATAGCATAATATGTGACAATAAGAATATATTTGTTCCCTATATTTTTTCTTGTCAGTTTAATTGGCCCCACAAAATCAAGTCTCCATTTCATAAATGGTTTCTCTGGAAGACTTATGACCAGCTTTGCAAGACTTTGAGTTGCCAATCCTATTGTTTTTTTACATGCATCATAAAATTTGCAATAATCATGCATGTCCTTGTACATAGTTGGCCACCTATATCTAGCATCCAATATCTTCCTCTATGTTATTTTAGTTGCAAAATGCCTTCCTAAAGGTCCTTCATGCAGTTATTTCATCAGCATCTATGTTTTTGTTGTTGTCAAACATTGTCGCAGTTTATTGTCTTGGCCCATTCTATACAATTCACCATTCTTTAACGTAAAAGGCTCAGTTCTCCTAACCAATTCTACTTTTGTTGCACCAATAACATGCCTTCAAGCTGCCATGTTTTCAAAAATTCTTTTGCATCATTTAGCCATTTAGGCCCTGTATAAAACAAATTTGCATATGTGGTTTGATCACGCACACATGTGGGTTTTGTAATATCTGGTAATCTTGATAATGCATCTCCAACTACATGAGTTTTATTTGACTTATACATTATTGTGAAATCATATTTGAGGAACAATAACAACCATTTAGATATTCTCCCTAAAACATGTGGTTTGTTGACCAAATAGATTGATGCCATACGATTTACATAAAAGACAAACTTATTACCCAGTAAATAATGTTTGAACTTGTGCAAAGAAAAATCCATTGCTAAAGCCTTTTTGTGTGTTGTGTTATAATTTTGTTTTGTTCTATTCAAAACCCTAGAAGTATACACTATTGGTTGATCATTCTTCCCTATTATGTTGTGAAGCAACATAGCCCCCACAGCTAATAAGGACACATATGTATGAACATGAAATTCCACTAGCCAATTTGGTGATATCAATTTGATGTTTCAATATACTTTTGTTTAATCAATTCCCAGGCCTTCTAACATTCTTTTGTTTAAAGAAAAGTCTATCTTTCTAGTTAGTTTAGTGATAGGTGCCATAATGGTAGCAAAGTTTTTTATAAAACGCTATAAAACTATGCCATCCCATTGAATACTTGAATTTGCTAGGGATTTTTAGGTGGTGGATTATTTACTATTATTTGTATTTTTTGTAGATCTAGTAGTCTCCCTTCTTGGGAAACAATAAAACCCAAGATCATCCTTGAAAGTACCATAAATGCACATTTTTTTGGATTCAAATTAATGCCATATTCTCTACACTTTTGAGAACATAGTTTGAGCTTTTGCAAATGACTCTCCATGTGATACACTGTAAATTCATCGAGAAATATCTTCACAAAACTATCCAAGTATTCTCTGAATGCTTTGGTCATGGCTCTTTGATATCTTGGAGGTCCATTTTTAACTCCAAACGACATCACCTTCCATATAAAAGCCCCCAAGTTTGTAACAAACGTAGTTTTGTATATGTCCTTTGGAGCTATAGATATTTGATGATATCTTGAATATGCATCTAAGAAAGAATATGCTATTGTGTTTAACACTTCATTTGTGAAAGGTAATGGGTATGGATCCTTCTTTGTGGCTACATTTAGTTTTTTGAAATCCATATAGATTTTCAACTTGCCATTTTTCTTGGGTACTATTACTATGGGTGACAACCATGTAGCTTCTTCTATAGATTTAATTAATCCAACTACTAACAACTTATTTATATCTTGTTTGACTACTGTAGCATAGTTTGGATTTAATATGTACCTAGCTTGATGTGCTAGTGGTATAGTAGTGTCCAATTCAATTTTGTGTTATGCTAGCTCTAGTGGAATCCCTCTCAAATCTTTGTATGTCCATGCAAAAACATTTTTGAATTCCTTCAACAATTACTCCACTTCTAGCACCTTGCATGTTTCCAGCTATGCATTAATCTTCACCATTTGTGGTTCCACATCAATTCCCATATTGAGCTTCATCAATTGTTGATATTCAGTTAACATCCATCTAGTTATTTGCAAACCCTATGCTTTGATTTTTGCTAGAGTTTCATCCATTATAACACTCTTTAGTTGATGTTTATAGTACGATTCTAGATACACCTTATCCTCCAGAATTATTTCTAGCTCATATCTATTGCTAGGTATCTTCTTCTATGTGCTTTAGACTTCAAATCCTTGTTCTGAAATACTAGTTTTCACATCTATATCCATGATCCCCACATTTGTGGTTCTCACAAATTGAATAATCTTAGGTAAACTAATTGTTCCTATGGAGAACAATTTTGGCTCTGTAGCAAAGATATCTTCTTTTTCATCTATGATGTCGTTTTAATAATCATAGCACAGTAACACTTTTAGTCTTCTTACTTCACCTCCCAAATGTTTAGTAACTATAATTGTTCTAATTGTCCCATTCCCTTGTATGGTAACAATATTACTTCCCCAATCATGTGCCACTTTAGCATCCCTCAACCATGGTTTCCCCAACAACATGGAATAACTAAAATCTACCACACTATTCTAAAGTAAAATAAACGTAGTTATGTAAGGAATGCCATGAACATATATTTTCAGATCTCTGATCAACCCCATTGGTTTTGTGGTTGTTTGATCTACCATCCTTAGATTATATGGTATAGGTTTAGGCTTTGGAAGCCCCAACCTCAGTCTCAATTGTTCTATGGTAATATTAATTCTAGAACCTCCATCCAACAACACATCCTCTATTGTATTCTTCCCAATCTGTACTTAGATAACTACCATATGATTATCTAGTGCTACAATAGTTGTCCTTATTTTTGGTATTGAAAAACCAACTTATTTATCTATGGTTATTTTACTTACATTCTCAATTTTCTCTAGTTTTAGCTTCTACCAAAGATATTTCTTAGCTCAAGAGCTATTTTAAGTAACTGACCTAAGTTCGAAGTATAATTTGTTACTAACATCTACTTACCAATGTCCAGAAAAATCTCTTCTACTTTGATTAGTTTCCCTTATGAATTCATTACTTCTTGAAATTTCTATGCGTCCACAGGAGTAATATTTGGCATATTCGTCCAGGTTGTGTTGCATCCTTCCATGGATGTGGATGGCCCTTCTATTTGGGTTTGTGTTTTTTGAATCTATTGAATTGTCTCCACCATTGACTACTTCAACTAGTTTTCTTTCTGCTAGTTAGTAACACTTTTTGCTTTTCTTGTTTCTCTATCCTTGAACACATGTTCTTTAATTACTTTACTTCTTGTGGTAACATTAACATCCACCATATTCACATTTGTAATGATTGTTTGTGTCTCAGCAACAGGTTGAACCTTTACTACTATCACATATTTCCCATGAAACATTTTTTGCATCTCAGCAAACTTTGGACAATTTGTCATTTTATGTCCATTCAAACCATAGATGTGACATGCATATGAAGATGTCTTTTGTGTTTTTTGACTTGGTTGTGCTGCCTCTGTGGTTACCACTGTGGTCTGTTCTTTCTTCTTTTTGCATGTCTCCACATTATGATTTGTCATCCCACAATTTGTGTAATGTTTGTTAATATTCCCTATATTACTAGCTATTTGGTATTCTGTGGTACTGATAGTGCACTCCTTGCTTATGTAGTAGTCATACCTTCTTCACACAATATTGCCACCTTATTATGTTATTGTAATGTGACCACTTCATCCCTGCAATCACAATTTTGACGTATGATTGCAAACCTGCTCTAAACACAGTAGTTAAAAAATTATTTATGGTTGATATTTGTAAACCATGAGCCAACTTCTGAATCCGCTCATAGTAAAACCTCCACCCTTTCAGTTTTCTCCTGCTTCATGTACTTCAGCTCTATGTAAATTTGCTTGTCATTTTGAATCTTTTGATGACGTTCGCGAAATGTTTATGTAAGCTCTAAAAAAATACAATAAAAAAATTCTGACATGTAATTATGGCACTAGTCCGATGCTGTATTTCTTAATGTATAGCTAAACGCATTGATGATATACTCTTCAAAAGTCTTTGCATTTGCTTTTACTACAAAATTGAACATTTTGACATTAGCATTTGGATTAACATCTTTTTTGAAATTAGGACACTTAAGAGCTACCCTGTTTGGCGTAACATAATGGCCATCTTTGTGATCAAGAATCGGTCTAGTTATAATAGATGGTTCCTGGTATCTTCCTCTTTGATTCACAACATTTTCATTTTTGTACCTTCTAATAGCCATTGAGTTCATTAGTGGTCGATCTACAGTCTTGTTCACATGAGTAGTTGTTATCAGATTAATAAACACCATTTGAAATGTGCCAACAACTCTAGTAGTAACTGTTGGTAGTGCCAAACTTCAATTCAAATTCTTTATTGCTAAAACTCCACTTGATCTGCTACCTAATTTTGCTACAAATCCAATTAGTACTCCGCTTCTAACAACATCTATGTTGGGTGCAACAATTGTTTCCACTCTTATGGTTGTTATACTTGCATCAAATGCTTGAATAACTCTTACTTTAGCATGTTATTTTTGGGTTCAACAATTGCCGTTTTTAACACTATTGGTGGAGCTATGTTGACACAAGATCGACAATGTTCTAGTCTGCAATTGCCCATTGGTATCCATTGTGGTGCAATATGTGGGTGTGAATACCTTTCTAGTTTTTTGCTCTTGGTTTGAATAGATGGACGAATTTGTTGACTCTGTGGTCCCAATTGGCTTCCCAACTCCATGCCTCTAAATCTGTTTTGAACTACAAGAATTCATGATTCTTGATCTTGTGGTTGATCCATTAATGTTCCTATCACATTCTATAACTCCACATGCCTAACAATATCTGCTAATATGTGAAAAGGCACAAAAGGACAATCCATGATTACATGTCCTTCTTTTTCACAAAATGCATAGACCTTTGAAAAAAACCTGATCATCTTTAAAACCATAGATTCATGATCTTGTGTTTTGGTTGTGTACCTTGTTTGATCCAACTCTGGATTCCCTTGATGTGAGTATGACTGTGGTACTTCATCCAACACATTCACTTGTGCCTTTGCATACTTAGATGATCGTGGGTATTTTTTTTCAGTCTCTTCAAACACATCAACATTAGTGTTTTCATCCACCTCCCAATGTTCCAATGATTCATAGTAATATGGAGATGTAGACTAATACACAAACATGGGTTGTATACTTCCTATAACATCCCTCCCTCAGCTAGTCATCGACTCTAGACTTGATATTTCCTACAATTGATTAGGTACTATAGAAGTCCTTGCTCCATCTTTATTTCTACAATTTTGAACCATAAATTGTGGCTGAAAAGTATACTTCATCCACTCATTTGGATGAGTAGCCAATTACATCTATCTTCGTGGAGATTATCATTTGGAATTGTGCCTTCTATGAAGACCCCTAGTCCATGTGTTTCATTGTACCACTTTTTGTGGTAGAAATGACTTGTGCCCCGCAGGCCTTTCCTTTGTTTTCAAAACTCATCTATCCAATGTCAAATTCTAATATGGGGTTTTTGTAAGCCTTACATATTCCTCTCCATTTTCAAAATTTTCTTTTATTTGGTTTTCAATAACTTGCCGATTTGCCTCTAAGTCTAATTGTCATTATAAACTCTGGGTCACCATCCGATTCATCTTGTTTCACACTACTTCGTCTTCCAAGTCTGTAGATTGTTTTGCAATCCTTACAGCATTAACTGCGTAGACCTTTGATACTTTCTAACATACCCCTTAAAATTCTAAATTGAAAAAAAACCAACATTACTCGTTTCAACACTCTTGTCTACAACATACAACAAAATTTGTAGAGAACCTTCCCATTATTGAAAGAAAGAACAGAAAAAAAATAAAATTCCCACAAGATGGTTGCCAAATGGTATAAGTGAAATTTAAATTCTTGTAGAATATTTCACATTACTGTAACAACAAATTTTCATTTCATATGCATACATTCACTATTCCCGTCCTAAATTTCAACAAACTTAACACTACCATTCATCCCAACATCAGATTCATGGTTATTGCATATAACGAGAATTTGCACTTTAAAATCCTTTGTAAAAAACTCTAGAAACAATATTACAATTCATTTCATCATAATATGATAATATAGAAAATTCACACAAAAAATGAACATAGAATTCACAATAGAAGTATGTGCTTCTTTATATTATTGAAAACATGAATCCAAATTACAACATAATCCCATGTTTTGTTGAAAAAAATCCCAAAAAAACATTTAAAATTTGTGTTATACCAAAATACAGTCTATGGTTTTTTATTGCAAGTACCTATAGCTCCTCCTACTCTTCTCTAAACTCCACGTCTCATTCCTCTCTTCTTGTTCTTTAGAACTTTAACCTTTTGAACTATCCCAAGTCACATCATCATGATCAAAACAACAAGAATTCAAAATTCAAACTAACAGTTCCTTGATCAATCCCTATCCTAACTACCTTGTTCATCTAAAATCACATACTCATCCTACCCTGCTTAACATTGCTCAAGTCATATAGCGCATGTCTTCCCCTTTTCTTTAAAAAATTGAGAAATTTTTGAGTTGTTGGAAGCAGTAGGTGGAGGGTTACAAATTTTCTCTCTATTTTAGAAGAAGCAAATGAACAATGTGTGAGGACTCAACCTCCTTTGAGTTCTTCAATGTTCATTCATTGAGGTATTTACCCTAGAGATGACTAATCACATTTTTTGTTTCAAGGTTTTGTTTTGGTCGACCAATGACAACCACATAGTCTATTATATTCCTAACATTTGTCATATTTTTTTAGGAAATAATTATATATCCACTTTTCTATTTGTTAAATTGCACTTACGTTTCCATTGCCTTGCGAATAGTTTATGAATTATTTTTCATTTGGGGCTTTAACATCTATTTTCATCCACCTTTATGTTACCTTTGGGCATTGTTTGTTTTTAACATTTTTTATGACTTCACTTTTAACCCTTCTAACTCACAATTGGATAAGCTTGGGGTTCACAATCATGTGAATCCAAAAAAGTTGCGGAAATGGTTTTTTGAACACTATATTTTTATTTTTTTATGGTTATACAATAAGGATTGTTGATTTGATCTTGAGGCCAAATTCTAATAGTAGGTGTTGTACCTCGTGGGTATTAATCTTTTCTATGACTAGAGTTCCCATTGGTTATGGCTATAATGTTCCCAAAAGTTTATCAAATTTTTAAGTTAAAAATGATTGTGCCAATTTCAATAAATGTCCTCCCAACATGTACATAAGATACCATGGTTTTACTTTCATCGATGGTATTAGTTTCCCATGTTTTGTACAATATCAAATACTTGGATAAATCACTATTTATGAATCCATATCACTATTTTTGAGTTTCACCATTCATTTATTGAAACCTCATTGCCTTGAATAATGTGAATGTGAATTATGTTAACATTAGGGAGGTTGGGTCAGCCATGGCCATCAACTTGCCATGACACAATGGGAGGATTTTCTTTTGAAATGCAATGAAAAGTAGCGAGGGATGCTTTTAATGCATTATTGATAAACCATAATAGTTTGTAAAAAGAGCCTAATATATGCATGTATGTGAATGCCCCATGTATTTAGAGCCATTTTGTTATTGTAATCTTGAACCCACATTTTTGGAATTTGGAGTTGGTGGTATTTTGACATTGATAATAGATACCCAATGCTCTTGTTAATGATTTCCCGAATATGTCCCACAACTACAAACCTAATTCATGTCCTCATAGGTAGCAATAACAAAAGGGTAATGACCAAATTTAGTTGAATTGACTTATGGGTGATTGCCACATCATCTACATTACAAAATTGAGAAAAGAAAACACCGATGGTCATCATGTTCCTTGGAATTTTATAACCATGGTAGGCTTGGGCGATTTATACATGAAATGAGGTCAAGGGATTCTATACTAAATAGAAAAGGAATCTTACACATTATGGATAATAAGTGGAATGTGATTGTGAGTTTTAAGTAGAATTATGAACATATTTGCATGGATGATATGTTGACACATTTTTGATATCGTCTTTGCCTATCACATTCTTTGTTTTTGATGTTAACATTTAGTTGATGTGAAGGGTGGTGGGCCTACAATGTGTAACCACCAAATTTGTCAACCATACATTTTAGTTTATCCTACAAAAGCTAAAAATAGTAATATCCAATTATTATGAACAAGATTATTTAGATGCTTAAATGAATGGATAGCTTTCAATTCAACCTATTTATTAAACTCCACTATAATATTACTTGTGTTTTCAAATCAAAAGCCAATTCTGTTTTGCCATTGAATAACCATTTCATAGTTGGCAAAAGAATTGCCCATTCCACTAACATATTCCAATACATTGGAGTCTAATTGGGAACAATTTCAAACTCATGGAAGTAGGGTTTTTTTCAAATGTGTTATTACAAATGGTGACCTAGGAAGTGCTTAACTGTAGATTTGGCTAACTGAATTATTTTTATTTCACAATTAACCAAATTGTGAAATTTGCCAAAAAAACAGCGAATGGAAGTTGACCAAACTTAGTATTCTTTTCAACAAAATTACATGACATTTTTTGTTTATAAAAAAATAATGTTCCAATAAAATTTGCAAAATTTTAAACTATAGCAAAATGTTCGAAAATTTTCACAACCTTGCATAATAAATTAATCAAAATGATGTCATGAATAAATCATCTACCATTTTTGGATCTTGAAACAATTTTTTAAAAAAATTGTGAATTGTTTTCAATATGTTGTTCATGATGACTTTTTAATGTGAAGGTCCATAAAAGGTTGTGTGGTTTCATCCATTACAATGTAATATGTGTCATTACCTAGAGTCAAGTTGCAATTTTTGTGTACTATATGACACAATACACATCACATATTGAACATTGTATGGATGAAACCATACAATTTACCTCACCTAATGTCACATTGAGCTGTCACTTTTTGTGTGATAAAAGTCACTTTCTCTTGTACTTTTTCTTGAATGTTTAAACAATGACATGTTTGATTGGTGGGCATGATGTTAGTTGTGATAACAAGAGGTTCCCATTAAAATGTAGAAAGTACCCATGACAAATGTTTGATATCCCCTTTATTAGTTTTGGAATCGATGATGTTCATTGGTAGGTTTGAATAATTAAATATTGCATAATTAACTTTGGTGTGTATTGGATTAGGTTTAAAAGTTAGTTAATTTCATTGATATTTTGATTTTATGGTAAGATAAATTAATGATGTTTTCGGTCATTCATTTGTCCATGTTGCATAGGTTAAAATTTGCACAATCCAACAATGTGTTATGATTTGATCAATGTATGTGATGACAAGTTTGTTACATGAAAACTAATGGAAATAAATTGCATAAGCTAGAATTTTTATTTGATTAAAATATTGAGTAAACTTCAAGATATATCCCCCATACTTTTTTAAAAAATTACCCAATGTTCCATTTAAAGTGAAAATATTGCTTCTAAATTATGTTCATAAATACATGAACCATACCCTATTTATGTGAACAATGAATTCAGCTAGGATATGGTGCCTTGACTTTGCATCTATAACTTTTTGTTGGAATTCTTGGCAGGAAGTCATTTCTATGTTCTACATATTGAAGCCTATCAAGTTTTTCTCACATTTAATTGTGATCAATAAGGAATTGGGAAATCCAAAGAATGGATGCCATATTTGAGATGTAATGTTTTTCATTGTGCCAAATGATAATGCAATAATGTAAAATTGGAATTATCATTTTCAAAATGAAAAATGCCATGGAAATAAAATCAAGTCCATGAGAAAATTGATAATCAAAAAAATATTCAAAGAAATCTAGCATTTAAAATAATTTTCTAGTTCATATATTATTTATTGTTTCAACATTTTGGACATTAATTGAAATCAACATGTTTCAAAGTCTTGTCTTTACATTGGAGGTGCACCTTGTATGTGGTTAAAGCATCTCCAACCATGCATTATATTTGAGGCAATATCATTATTTATCACATTTAAATTTAGTGTTAAATGTTTATCTCTCCCCCATTCATTAAAAAAATAAAATCGAACAATATACATTGAGAGAACATTTAAATGTCATGCACAAACTAATAATTGTGGTTGGTCAACTAGAAGTAGTCATTTTCTTTTCTAAGTTCTTTTGACATCCATAGTATCAAATGGGAATTCACAAGAGTTGAACCCATTTTCACACCATTACAATTCAACTTCATCCAAAATTTGGTGTACATGCCATTTTGCTACTACTATTGGAGCTACTTTTACAATGTAAGACTCTTTGCTAGCTTACCCATTAAGTTTTCTAGTTTACAATTGATATGGGACTAGATGTATTGGTGATTGATGTAATCCAAAGTTCATTTGGATTTGATAGTCAACATATGAAGATAATTAGTTTGAAGGTGGTAAGTTCTCAAATTAAGTAGCCTAAAAGATATGCATGAACCCAACATAAATAATTAAGTTTTCAACAAATGGAGCATTTCACAAATGCACTTGTGAACAATGCCAATGATGAGCAGTAGTTATACAATCTAGTTTTTTTTTTTTTTTTTTTTTTTTTTTTTTTTTTTTGTTTGTTTTTTTGTTTTTTGTTGTTTTTTTGGGCTTTTTTTGGTTTTTTTTTTTAGTTAGTTGTGGAGACTTTTGTGA
>Ga0116227_10001116_pt1 | contig 58186 bp, 50 predicted proteins | sample S1TSphgellanicum_FD_89693 | JGI IMG/M metagenome (GOLD analysis project Ga0116227, IMG submission 89693) | Host-associated microbial communities from peat moss isolated from Minnesota, USA - S1T2_Fb - Sphagnum magellanicum MG | ecosystem: Host-associated > Plants > Peat moss > Unclassified...
CACTCTAGGAGGGTGTTGCTAACATGTGCACTTTTTTAGGCCTTAAGAATTTTTTTATTTTTTTTTTTTTTTTTTTGGGCAAATTTTCATCCAAAAAGTATTATACATGGACATTTTAATACTATTGTTAGGTATGCTTTTAATAGGGTTTGGATTGACCTAGCATTCATGAACTCACCAACCCACTTCCTTGTTTGAGGTCATCCACTGGATGAATTGCAAGCCCCCTTCCTTCCCACCTAGGGTACCTTTTTTTTCCTTTTTGTTTGGGGCCCTGTCCCCAGGCCGGTAGGCCAAGGGGAGGGGCCAAAAATCTGAAGGTCCTACCTCCGGAACCTTCTCCTATACTTCAAAATAATTTAGGGTTGGATACAACAAATGTGTACAAAAAACATAATTATTATTGCCCACAAAAGAAAATTCCCCAACTGACTCAAAAAATAAACACTTGCATGTGTTGTTGAAATGCTTTTCTTCTTTTCTTCAACTCATTCAATTAAAAAAAGGCCATAATCATAAGAAATCTCTGCAATAGAAAGTGAGGAAGACAAATCAAGCAAATGATATATGATTGTACTCAAAAATGATAATGAGAAGCAAGAGGAACATACGAAGAAAACAATAGATAGGAATAGGTATATTTTTAAAAAGCAAAAAACACAGGACAATAGAGTTATCTGTAAAGTAAGAAAAATACAGCACCAGAACCCTGAGTTTGGCCATACATAGGGTGAGATTAGACCCTGCAAAAAAGTACATTAGCATTCAAGGGGGGATGAAACTCAGGAAACCATCAATTTTGGTGGTAAACCGAGTTTCATCCTGTCTTTCCTTTTTCCTGAGCGTCTCCACTGCTGTTACATATATTTTCACTGCTCCTAACTGTACAACTACAATTATTAGTCTCGAACCTTGTGCATTAGATACTGAGTATCATATAGATCCATCATTGCTGGCTTGGTGCTGCACATGTAGGATATTAGGATGGTGTGGACACATAAAAATTAAGTACTGGGTGATGCCAACATGGTGTTGATTAGAACCCCATGTGGTTGTGGAAAAAGCTCTGGATTCATGAAATGTACTTTCATGCTTAAATAAAATTTTAAATTTTAATTTAAGCTTCATTTTGAAAATGTGAGAAAGAGGTAAGAATAATGATGAAGGAGATGGAGGTTTATCAATTTAATAATATCCTCCCACCCCATATCTTTCTCTCCCTTTTCATTTTCTTCCTATGTTCCCATAGAATTTTCAATAGTTCATCATTATTTATGTCAATCTCAAACATGATTTTATTATATAACATTAACATGGGTTTTTTTCATGTTTTTTTTTTTGGAAAAAGGTATGAAAATATTAATAATCTAAAATTACAACATTACATGAGAACAAAATGAACTGCTTGCTTGAAGCCATAGACTCTGAATAAATCCAAAAAACACATAAAATTACATGCTAAATGCTGTTGCCATCTTGTTGGATTTACTATTACCTTGAGCAAATGGCCTTGTGCAATGGTAGTTTTTATTGTAGCCCATAATGTGGCCATGTGTGTTTAAGTCTATGACCTTTTTGTATGCCTTGATGGTGTTGCACATGGGCCAGGTGTGAGCTTCTTACCACATTTGCCAATTTGTTTTCATCATTTGCAAAGCATTTTCATCCTTCAAGAGAGGCCCATAGGAATGATGTGCTTGTATGCCACTTACTAAGGTACAATAATAAGCACCCATTTTGTTTTGTTTTGTTTTTTTTTGTTTTTTCATTGGTTTTGATTTTTGGTTATCAATGGAATATATTTTAAAATGTTGCAAAAATGATCCCCATGGGAGGAACAATGCAAAATTAATTAAAATTAGCCCATTCCATTAAAATTTTCATTATTAAAAAAAAACCCTATTCATGTTTGAAATTCTTATAGCACCTTCATATTATTTAGGTTACACCTTACTCCCCACCCCCTTTGCCCCAAAATAAACTTTGAACAAAAATTTCAATTTCAAAACTTCTTGTTAAATTAATAATTAGGAGCATGAAAATTAATTAATTATGAAGTTATGAGGATATTCCAAAAACCAAGAACCTATGGGAACCCCCATCCCCTCCCCCCTCCAAAAGTAAAAATAAAAATAAAATTTAATAATAATAATAATGATAAACTACCCAAATGTGAACACATTTTTTCTCACCCAATGGGGCTTGGGAATTATTCTTCAATATGTAGAAGCTCACACATGGACCATTGCTAAATACCAGAATATGCCTATAAATGCTTATAAAAACCATTTGCCTAAACTCACAAGTGTGAAGGCAATGGAAGGTACTGTAGTACTTTGGCCATTTCAACACATGTCCATCAAATAATTAATTAATTTTGAATTTTTCATTTCAACAAATGGAATATTCTTAATTATTCACTATTATCCTTCACAATATTTTTTTTGCTTTGGAAAAATAATTCTTGAAAGTTTCAACAATTCTGAAAATAATATAATTAGTGTCGAATTGGCCAAGGTACTAGGGTATTTCATAAGTTAATGAGTAAATAGAGACAAGTATGGGGTATTGCTCTCAAAGCTTGGGGAAGGGGGGAAAAAGTGTTCCCAATTCTCATATTGATAGCCCATTTGAAGTCTATTACAATCAAAGTCTTCATAAGAAACATTGATTGGTTTGCTATTTATTATCAAAATAATACACATACACTTATTTAATCCAACTCTTACTAACTCATTAGTTGCTAGTTATGAAATCCATGACAAGAGTTAATACACACTTGATTCTCACATCAAAGCCCTTAATGTATTATAGTTAATGTGTTATTACTATATATGAAAGGGGAAAATCAATCATTTAACCTTTGTAGGTCTTTAGATAATAATAAGATCTTCAACCATCTATCAATTGAACATCTATCAATCTTCACTTCTTTGATGTAGAATTGATTATAATGGATTTTAGAAGCATAGAGAGTTTAGGGTTTAAGGTTACTAGAGTTTGAAGATTGTATTGTAAAAATCAAGTACTTTGAGTTTCATATGAACTTCCTTGTTATATTGTGCAATCATAAGATTGTGTTGTAAAATATCAATTATTTTGAATTTAAAAATAAACTCTATTGATTGTGTTAAAAAAAAGAACTTCCTTGTTACATTGTACAATCGTAAGATTGAATTTAGGGGTTGAAGATTGTGTTGTAATATATCAATTATTTTGACTTTAAAATAAACTCTATTGCTTGTGTGTAGAAAAAAGAGGTTCCTTGTTATATTTTACAATCATAAGGTTGAATTTAGGGTTTGAAGATTGGTGTTGGAAAAAAAAAATTATTTTGAGTTTAAAATAAACTCTATTGTTGGTGTAAAAACAAAGTCATAAGATTGAGTTTAGGATTTAGGGTTTGAAATTTGTATCATGAAAATTGCATTGTTTTCTCAAAATGCACAACACGGAATCAATCACCTAACACAAGAGTTGTAGAAGATTGATAAATAGTTGTGCTTCACATATGACCAAATTATTATAAGCCAATAATTTTTGGCTGGTATTATTAGTAATTGATTTTTGAATTCAAAGGTTTTCTTATTGTTTGCATTAAGAGTTGTACAATTAAATAAAAGAAGCTAGTACGATAGTCAAGAGCAACGCTGAAGAAAAGAAGGGAGTGAGTGGATGATGAATGCTCTCTGCAAAAAATTCCAGAGTTTTAATTGTAACTTTGCTGATGGGTGTTTGAGTGCTCTGCAAAATTTGTTAGAGCATTTAATGGGTTTGAACTTGGAAGCTTTTTACGTCTCTCATCTCTGAATTTGGTTGGAGTTTAGTCTTCCCTAGTTATGACACAGATCGTCTTTTTCTTCATAATGTAATCAGAGCTCATTTTGCAGCGATGGTCGAGTCGACGTTTTCACAGAATCGCAATCAAACTGACAATAGTATGCTACTAGCAGTGGAAGTACTCTCTAACATTACAAAGTATCTGAAGGCAGAAGAAGAATTATGGAAACTCAAATACTTCACCGTGCAAAAATATACCTTAATCTTCAAACATTCCTCTAAAAGAAACTAAAATCCTTCAAGATATTATAGCTCTATAACTTAATCTCAAGTTTCAACACAAGCCAAAATCTATCATCTTTCAAAAATCCTCATATAAAAATAGACCTATTATTTCCTAGTGGACTAAATCCATTAAGCTACTATACTCTATAATGAACCTAAACACAATATGCTTGCCTTGGTAGGCAAGGCCAATAATTCAGTTTTTGTTCATTCTAGTACTCTCTTCCAGCCATTTTTCTTACCGGTGAAGTTTCACCAAAAGCCGAAAAATAAAATAAAAATGAATTGATTTTGGAGGGTTTCAATTGCCAGAAGTGGAGGTTATAAACAAAATATGAGGTTTTTTTTCAAAAAAGCATCCTTCTATATTTTTGTAATGCTGGTGTCCAAAGGTCTTACCCTAATAAAAAAAACACCTTAAAATGATTAATTTTTCCCCAGTTTGAAAAACATATTCATCAGCCACAAGGAAAAAGAAAAAACAAACCACTACTCTCTTGATTCCCCCAACACTTCTCTAATTTTCTTTCCTAATAATCAGTTTTTCTTCATTTATTAGAGTTATCTGTAAAGACTCACGATCAGGGCGCGAGAACAGCCAGTTTTGGCGTAATAGGCCATCAAACACATAACTCAGAATGAAAAATTTTACAAAGCAAATAATTGGGACCCAAACTGGTTTTCCATCAATTTTGGTGGTAAACTGAGGGCGACAATAGATGAGGGTCCACCGTCCAGGGACCAATGAATTCGAGCAATCTTATTGGTTGAAAGCTTTAAATTGGTCCCAAGGCCTCTACATGAGGGTCCAAGAATAAAAAGTGACAAATTGAGGCTAAACCTACATGGCACCTATTTTAGAGGGAAAATCACTTGGTTCAGACAAAAAAACAGTGCTAAAAGAAGAGCTCCTGATTTGGAGAACCAAGAATCAGGCTAGGGACCAAGATACAGTCCAACTCAAGGATTCAATTTGCTTCAAATCACCTCAGAAATGCGACCCTGGACCCTCGTCTAAAGTGGGTCTGAGTTTCATCCTGTCTTTTCTTTTTTCCTATATATATTTTGGCTGCTCCAACCTGTACAACTACGATAATTACTTTTGAACCTTGTGCATCAAATGTTGAGTTTCAGCATTTCATACCGAGATTTAATAAAATTTCATTTCTTTGCAGATACCACTGAAAGAGGGGATAGAGGATGAAAGCAAGCCCAAAGACAGGGTGAAGACAGGGTGACTTTATGGATAACTCTATTAATTTTTTCCTCCTTCCAAATACCGCTAAACTTCTCATTTTAGGCCCGCTTTACACTAGGAGTAGGAGCTGAAAAAACTTGGAGCCAACTTTGAACATCTTGGGCTTGTTGTTTGGCCTCAAGTTACTAATAAATGCTAAAACATTGACATCAGGATATTAATAAATGTTGGAACATTGACCCCAAGGGTTGCAAATTTGATGGTATCCATTTTTTCCAGCCTTGGGGCCTACATAGAGCCATAAAGTTCAGCATTTATTAGTAACTTGGGGCAGATTGAATTTTTATTTTTTTTCTATTTTCAGCTTAGTGTAGAGCCCTTCAGGCTCATTTCAACTTTTGCACCAATAGGAATGCTTGATTTGAGTTGAACATTGGCTTTGACTCCTAGTGTAAAGTGGACATTAATTTTTGTTCTTGCTCATTACAAGAATTTCAAGTATAGAACAGTACCTTTTTTTTTAAAGTGAAAATTTGTTGAAAACAAAATATATTGCCAGAAATTCCTCTTTTTATTTGAAAAGAAATTCACTGAAAACACAGGTATAGAAGAAATTCTATGGTCAAGAGAGTTCTGCTCAAAATTTGTGCAATAGTGGAAAAAGATGTACAAATAGAGCTATTCTCCAAAAAAATTGCTTTATTTTAGTTTACATGTTTTGATATATTTGGACATTCACTCATGTACTTGCATCATTCTCGATGAAAGCTCAATGTCTTGCAAGCTTGTATTTGTTTTCTGGGGGTGTGCTTTAGCGTTGTAGAGGAGGGAGAGGAGAAATCAAGAGCTTTGAGGCTTGTGAGAAAAGAATGTAGCTCATAACTAGTCCAATTTTTCTTTCAATGTTATAGAGGAGGGAGAATATAGAAATGGTGTGTAGAGAGAGAAAGAAAGATGTGCAAGTCAACACTAAGGACATAAGTGTCGACATCTACAAAGGAGGTCGAGGTTAATGCATGCATAGTTTTTTTGAAGAGGCATTAGCTTGAAAAACTCAACTCACATGATTAGGAGTTTGTCACAAGTGTGCAAGAGAAGATTGGTCCAAGCTTTGCAACAACATCCCATACAATTGCCATTCTTTGGACGTGAGGTTTAGCACATCCTAAAAGGGATCATGGTTTTGGTTGAACAAGTCACATTACAGGATGATGAATTTTGTGATTGTCTAGCATAAGACCTTGTTTTTCACCAAGTTTTTTTTCCTCTCCTTGTGGTCATTATTCATATGTTGCCACAAAGTTTGTGAATTTTTACAAACCTTAACTAGTTCATGGCTTAAAAATTCCTTGAAGCAACCCGAGCTTCCAAGACCAAAAAAACTTGAACCAACTCAAGAAACAAAAGGTCCAATTTTGCCCCTAAAAATTCTAAAACCTTGTATGCCAAAACATCCCCATAACAACAAACTAGTATGTGATAACCTTAGTTGTTTACTCCTTTCTTAATGGATGTTTTTATGATTAAACATATCTTCACAAAATTGCCTATGGATTCATAAATGATGTGCCATTTTTGTTGAGTAAATTGGGATTTACATAAAGCTATGAACAATATCATGAAATTGTATGCTTTTAGAATTGTGAAATATCATAATGTCTTCTATTGCCAAACAATTGTAACCCAAAGACTTCCGAGGCATTCTCTTTAAAAACATTGGTTATTGAAAGTTAAGTGTTAAAACTTTGCTTCTTTATTATCTCATCATTTGACAATATTTTTTGAATCTAACAATGTACATAAATGCAAGGTTTTTGATAAAATAGTCAAGACATTTTCTTGCCTAAAAGCTACTTTATATTTTTTGACATACACACAAGAAAATAAATATAAAACCATTAAGGCCTCCATCAACTTTGCAATAAGTTGAATACAAAATTTGAAAAACTTTAATATCATAAAAGTAAGCAACAAGTATTGAATCGAATCAATAAATTATTCAAAGTTATATTTATGTTAAAATTTTCACATATTATTATTATGATTATTGATATACACAATTTTAATGTACACAAGTATGTTTTATGCTTCCATTAATTTGAAAATAAGATAAAATCAATATTTCATCTACTTGCAACCTATTTTGTAAAGCCCAAACATTTTAATATGCATCCAAATAGATCTTTAAAAAATGAATCTATTTGCAAAATAATACATTTTCCTCATATTTATCATTGAATAATTTTTTTTCTTTCTTTCGAGACATCAAAGTTGACTTATGGCTACTTGTCATTTTTTATGACAATGAACACAACTGTTTATTTTACCATACTTATGTTTGTGGATTGTCTTTGTATGGATGGACATTCATTTGGACTTAAACCCTAAACGATAGGTTTACAATTCATAAGATAATTCAAATGTGAATTATTTTTGTTTGTAAGGGTATTTATGTAGACTTGAAACCTAAAAATCAAAAGGCTTACAATTCATAAAACATTTCCATGTAACCAATGGATGTGTGTATGGGTACAAATTTGACCTAAAAACAACAAATAAGGTTTGAAACTCACAAAATGGGTCAATTTGGGATTATGTGTATGTGTATGGGTACTCAATTGAATTTGAAACCTAGAAATAAGGTTTGTAATTCATAAACCATTTCCATATGGATTGCCTTTGTGAGTATGGGTATTCATTTGCATTGATAGATCTTATCAAAAGGTTTACAACTCATAAATGGGTCAATTTGGGAAAATATTTGTGTGTATGGGGTTGTTATGAAAATTTGAAGCTTATTTCTAAGATTTCTAGTTCATAAAACATGCCCATTTGGACTACCATTTTTGTGTATGGGTATTCATTTGCACCAAAACCTTAAAATAAAGCTTGACTTTCATAAATGCAATGATTTGTGTGTAATGGTTTGATATTAAGATTTGGAACCTATTTTTTAAATCTATTTGGATTACCTTTGTGTGTACGGGTATTCATTTGCACCAAAACTTTAGAAATTAGGTTTGTAGTTCATGAACCCATAAATTTGGGATTGTCTTTGTGTTGATGGGTTTGGTATTAAGACTTGGAGCCTATTTTTTAAATTTGTAGTTCATAAAGCATGCCCATTTGGATTGCTTTTGTGTGTATGTGGTAGTCAATTGCACCAAAACCCTCAAAATAAGGTTTATAGGGATTTTTTTGTGTATATGTGTACTCAATTAAACTTGAACCCTATCTTTAAGATTTGTAGTTCAAAATAATTCCATTTGGATTGCCTTTGTGTGTATGGATACTCATTTGGAACAAAAACATATTTCCATAATCTATAGTTCATGAAATGTTTTAACGTGGATTTTCTTTTTCTCTGTGGGTATTCAATTGAACCTAAAACCTTTTTTTCAAATTTACACCTCGTAAAACATTTCCATTTGGACTTTGTGTATGTGTATGGGTATTCATTTGCCCCATAAAGCTATTTCCAAGGTTTGCAACTCACAAAAAAACATTTCCATTTGGTATGCAATTGTAAGTACTAGTTTCGTTTGGACTTGCATCACAAACTTACCCTCTCACTATTTGATAATGGAAATCGTGTGAAATTAGTTATTTGATGAGTTTGTGTTTTGTGCACATGGATTTTGTGCTTCTAAAATATGTATGATGCACATATAAACAAAATGGATGAATATTATGTTTTACATTTTTATCAAGTGAAGCCCACAATAAACTACTATTTAGTTAAAATTATATATATAATATGTATACATAATTTTACATGATATGTATTTTATGTCTTATATACATATGATGTATTATGTACTATTTATTATAGATTTTATGTTAAATATTGGATTTTGATTATTATTTTTTGTTATAAGTATCTTTTAGCATTTTATTGAATAAAGGAAAAAACTAAAATTTGACATTTTTTTTAGGATGAAAATAAAAATTTACTTGAATAATAAATAATTTGGATTTAAAGTTGATAATGTCTATACATAACCTAAAAATAAATCAAATCATTAAATGATACAATCAATACATTGAGATAAATTCGTATAAGTATTTTACATTAATTTTTAATATTAAGAAATAATTATGTTATATTATTATTATTATCATATTAGTTTTTAATATAAACTAGTATAATAATACATTAATTATCATTTATTTGTTATAAATGTTTATTACTCAACGATAATATTGCAATTAAGTTCAAAATTGTATGTAAAATTATATTTATTGACCTTCCTTAAATTGTTATAAAACCCATTTCATTTGGTTAACATCAATATGTGTTTAGAGAATTTAATGTTTTGTGTAATCCAAGTTGTCCAAAATAGCCCATGGTGAAATTCCAAGTGAATACCTTCATTGAAAGTGGGTGATAACACGTTGATAGTACATGGCACCACTTAAAGTGGGGCACAACAATTACTACAAGTGAAATCACCTCACTTAAAGTGGCCCAAAGTGACGACATGATGATTATGCAATAGTAATGGTGGAATGGGAGAAGGATATGGTCAAAGTATTTCACAAATAGGTAGCATAATGATTTAGGCTAGTGAAATAGGATGGATTATGTAGTAGTGTGTGCATACTTGTTTTGGTTTGTTGACACCATTGAAGGGATGGAAAACTCCATTGTAACCATAAAGGTCATGGACAATGATGGTTGACTTAAAATATAATAATCTAAACCAATTATTTTGCCCAACTAAAATGTACACCAAAAAGATGAAATGCATATTGATATAGTGGAATCTCTCCACCCTAGTGACATGGATACATCCTATATTACACATCTTGCTACATACAACACATAAAAAAATAAAATGACCTAATTAATTTTTAATGTGGTTTGGAGATTAATGTATGTTTATTATGGGATTAAGTATTTGAATTTGTGTTCATAGAGGAGACATTGAAAGATTGCCTATGTGAAATTTTCAAAGAATTGAAGATAGGAAATTTCAATGATGAGAGAATGAGAGGGCAACATTTCAATTTGATAAAATGTGAGAACATTTGAAAGCCACATATGTGCATACTACCCCATGTACTTTGGATCTCCCAAGAGGTATTTGAAGCAATTATTTCCATGAATGAAATATCAATGTTAATTTGGGTGGATGATCAAGTGACGCAAAATGTTCACATCATGATAGGACATGGGGTAGTCAATGTTTATGTATATGAATAGTCCATGATAGTTAGGAATGATTATGTTGTTCATTGCATATATCTTTTGACTATTGGACTAAATCTTATGTGTTTGTTATTCCATGGTTTTTAGATGTTGACCAAAATGTTGCCAATGAAACTACAACAATTCAACAACTCCTATAATTGCATACCCAAATGACTTTTTATTTGGGCATTGGGCATTGGATTTCATTTGCAAGTGCATCAGTAATGTATGTAATGAACAATGTGTTGCACAAAATAGATTTGATAAGTTGCACATCAAGGTGTCATACATCATGATGTTGTCATGCTTCATATGAAAAATGAAGTTCAAGAGGCACTACTCTAGCATCAATTTTGACAACATGATTGAAACAACCAAAACATCCCTTCTTTTCATGGAAAATAAAAAAACTTCAACCATAACCCTATGAATTTGACATTAAAAACTTTAACCCTAACATCAAAACACAAAGCCCTACCTCCAAACCCTAAAATCGAACTTGAAAAACCCAACCCTCATTATTAATCATTACACCCTAACTTTAAACCTTATAAATCACACTTGAAACACTAAACTTTAACTTGAAATCTTAATTACAAATTTTAACACGTTAACCTTAATTTGAAAGCCTAAAATCAACATGTAAAAACCAAAAATTTAACCCATAAACATTGAACCTTAACCATAAACGTAAACTTGAAAAGTAGACTTAGTTGATAATTGGAAATACGGAAGAAATAGGAGGTTGACTTGTGGATCTAGCATAGGTGCATATGGTAAGGACCATAAGAAAAATGTATTCATGAAACTCCTACAATGAATTTTTTTTCAAACTTTTGAATAATCTTTGTGTGGTTCACATTGTAGCCAATATGTTTCAAACACCAATAGTAGGGTCCATGGATTGCCCCATCCATTCATTCATCTTAGGTGAAATGAAAAATTCATTAGAATTACAAGTTGTTGATGACATCATTTGGAAGACCATGAGATCATCTTTACCCATATCTTCTAAAATCTCTTCATCATTTAAGGTAGAAGTAAAACTATCATTATTTGAAAAAAAACCATTTGAAGAACTTGAAGTAAACATCTTTCAAGTTTTGAATGAAAATAAAAAGAAGTTTATAAAAATGATCTCTTCTTTATACACTTGCCATGAAAATCCAAATCTACAAGTTTCCTACCTACCTTTGTTGGGTTCAAATTAGCCTCACTAAATTTTGATTAGGAAAGGGTAGGATGGCTAAGGAAATTTTGGGGTTAACCTTACGTTTAAGGGATTAGGTTAAAACACATGTTCATATCCTAGTAGGGCCCAAGGAAAGGTAGCTTGGTTAAAATAAAGGGAAATAGGTTCGCTGGATTAGGACAAGGTCGGATTTCTTATCCTTGTCCAAGATTGGCTAACCTTTTTCAATAAGGGGGTATGGACAGGGTGAAGGATGCTTCCTAGAAGTTTCTAGCAATTAGGGTTAGGGCAGGACAATATAAGTGGTGCCTCCAGGGAGCTAAAAAGTAAGGAACTTTTGATGATTTTTTTTAAAAAATAAAAAATGATGACTGAGGCATGAAGGGGTTGTGAAAACGAGGGAATAAGGATGATAATTGTAAGGAGGGGCAAAAAATCTTGGCATATCATGAAAGGGTAAGATAGAAGAAGGTGGGAGGTTACAACATCATGAAGCAGCTAATTTCTCAAGGTGTGGTTAAGTCAACATGTGTCTTGGTGAATGGAGACAAGATCTTCAAATGGTGACAGTTGTGGACAATGCAAGTGTGGGGGGAGGAATTCATGAATATGGTGACTAGGAGGTGACTGGGAGGCAGCTATTGGAAGTCAAGAAAAGGTATTTAAACCTTTGCTAAAATGAGAAATTAGGAGTAGAAAAGATGAGGAAGTTTGGGGTTGTTGTGGTGAGACTTAGGAACAAAGGTAAGGTTTGTCCTATTGTGTAGCAAGAACAATAAAAACTAAAACATAGGTAAACCAATAGAGGAGAATAGAGAAAAAAACTATTTGGGGGATGTGGTAGAAAGCTCTGAAGATATAGGTAGTTGGGAGGAAATGTGTACTAAAGGAAAATAATGTAGAGATGGTGTTAGGGTTTAGTAAGGAAGAAGGAATGGAAGACTTGAAGATCAAACCAAAATTACATTGTAACCACTTTTTGGAAGTGTGGCACTTGTTTTGTTGGTGAAGACTTGTACTTATGGTTTGAGGATGGTTGCATGAGATTAACTTGATTTAGGGTTGTAACTAGTTAAGTGCAAGGAGAAAGGAGTGGTAGAAAAGTAGGATAACTATTTGTAGTAGATAGGGGAAAATGATAGAAAAGGGAGTGTGGTTAGAAGAAGAAGTAGGATAGCTAACTACAATAGACAAGGGAGAAAAGGATAAAAAGAAGAGTGGCTAGAAACAGAAGTAAAATAGTTGTTTGCAACAAACATGAAAATAAATATTTTTAAAAAAAAAACAAAGGGGAGAGGAGGATTTTATAGGTTTAAACATAGTCACACCATGCCCTTTGGAATGGTTGTTGGATAAGGGAATGGATAGGATAATCTATAGATTAATTAAATATAAAATTTGAAAGTGGAGGTGGTGGGAATTGGTGAAGAATTTGTGATTCCCCCTTCGATAATCTTCAAAGGGGTAAGGGGGAATAACCTAGGACAAGGTGTTGAGGGCATGCTAAATTACACCTAACAATCTTAACCCTAAACCCACCTTTTTGGGCTGATTTTTAATTTCCTTGTTTAACAGACACAAAAATATGAGCTTTAAACAACATTCTTCATCATTATTTTTAGTACATGATCACATCTTTTTATGTTAATCATAAATTTATGATTTTTAATTCCAATATTTTACACAAGCACAAACTATGTTGTGGTCCAAAAATCCAAAACCCTAATAATTAGAGCATATTTCAAAAAACCTAACCCTAAACTTTAAACACTTAAAACCAAATCTTAAAACCTTAAAACCAAACATTCAACCCAAACAAAACTTGTTCTAACCCAAAACCTTAAAAGGCCAAACCTAACCCTATCCATATAATCAATAACCTAGCCATATACCCATAACCAATAGCCAATTGCCCATAGTCAACAGCGATATCCATAGGCATCGGCCATGTCGTCAATCACCCCCATTCACCCCTAGATGCCTAACCTTCAAGTCCTAGCCCATATATCCCCCATAGCATAGCTTAAAGGTGAGCAGCCCATAGTATGAATAAAAATGAATTGTGCCTAGTTTGGGGATCCCATCCTGGATTTCCCCCATTTTGGTTCCTTATTTGTACACGTTGTGGAGAACACAACTTAGGGGATGAGATCAAAAAGAGGTGGTGAGAGTAGGGCCCAACTGGGCTCCACTTCACTTTGTGATATTTCTATTCACTCAATTGGTTTCATTGCTCTTTTCTCTAGCATAATCAGCCAGTGCTAGTCAATTTCAGAAGCCAACGATAGAACGCATCTTATATGGCATCACTTGTTTAGTTGTGAAGCATGTACAGACTTGGGATTCTTCCCCTTTGTTTTTTGCTGTCCATCTCCACACAGAACATTTTTGTTAAGCTTCCACCCCAAAAGACAAATTTTACCTCCCAAAAGGATATCTGACCTTCATTCTTTTATCCTCACTTCTTTATCAGTTGGAATGACCTCAGAAAAGAAAAAAAATGAGTTAAAGAAAAAAGATATCCCACAGGAGAAGGGTGGGTCTTTCCACCTTGCTGCATATCTTGGTATCTAAGAGCATCTCCAACTGTGCCCAGTATGTAAACTCTAGATAGTAAAATCAAATGTCTAAGTTTAGCTGTTGTTTTTGGCAACCTCACCAATTAAACTTAAACTGGAATTGCATTTATATGGGGGACTAGCAATAGCAAACCACCTGGACCAATCATTGCAATCGACTAAGCAGAAATACTGAGCCACAGTCAGGTGCAATTTATATTACTCATTTTAGGAGTTGCACTACTGTGTTGCACCTTTTACTAGCCTCGACAAGCTGCACGAATTTGGTGCTGAAAAACCAAGTTTATGAGCGAAACCGGAATATTTTGGTTTTTTTTAATGAATCGTACTGTCTGGAGTTATACTGAGCGCCGTTGAAGATGTTCTAAGGATTCAGGCTCGCGACCGTAACCCCAGGCACCTCCAGATACAGAATAGCCTAAATATACCCTTCTCTAATACAAAGCTTTTAACATCAACTGTACCTTACCGAAATGCTTAAGGACCTCAAGATCCATTTCCTCTTATACATAAATGAATTGTGAACTGTTTGGAATTTGAGTAGGGTTCAAGATTGATTTGAGTAACTTGGGGCTCTTTCTTCAAAAAGAAATGATTAGTTATTTTCCTAAAATTTACATTCCAAAGAATTTCTAACTTTTGGCATTGAATATGTAATTCATAAATTTATAACACCTAGCTAGCCACAAAGTATATGATTGAGACCCAAAGTACTTGAGGATAGGGACATGTGCACCACATTATTGGTTGTGCACAGCAATTAAGCAAGTTGCAATGAAACTGACTTCACATGGGTATTGTGTACTACAACAATACCGTGCAAAATATGACAATGAAAAGAATATGATGACAAAAATGCAATGACTTACAAGGCTAGACATTAAAAAATATTTTAAAAGCGAGGTCAAATTAGGCAACAACCACAATATCATACTTCAAATTCAAACAAACAGATCCAAAGTCTTGGCATTTCCATTGAGACTTAGAACTAGAAATTAGGAAAAATCTTCAGCCCCTCCTCTCGCTTCCCCAAATAAAACCCGCATCCTAGAGTGACAATAAATAAATAATTTTATACTTGCAGTTTCTTTTAAAAAAAAGGAAGCTTAGGGTGCTGCTGCTCTCACATAAACACCTTGGTTAGCATTCTCAAACTTCACTGCTTGCACTGCTGCAGCTTGTTCCGAAAACAGTGCACCATTGAAACCTTCGCGTACCTCTTGTGGGGTATATGCATAGTTCGCAAAGTGGTAGGAATTGATCAAAGCTGCAGAGCCTTGTCTCATAAGGGCACCATATGCATCTGTTCTTCTATTATTCAAGGCTTCTACCAGTGTTGTGCTAGTGCTGAAAGGAAGATCCCCTAAGTTAATACCCAACAACTGAAGTAAGTTCACAAGAGCTCCCTCCAAAAAGCCTGGTATATCACTATTGTTAGATGACCAGTACCTGCATGCATCAGCCAATGATGGACAAATGTCACACCACATCAGTTCAAATGCAATTTTGCAACAATAACATCCCAAAGGGCCAGAGTGAAACAGCACCCACCAGCACACCATCCACACATCCCATCCACTGGATGCCAGTCTTGAGACTCAGTTGTGGATGAACCAAGGTTTAACCTTTGATAACCCAAGGTGTGAGAAGTAAGTGCTCTTATATAGAGGTAGGTAAGTAGGAAAATTGGTGACTAGGTACATTAGGTAAGTACATGGTTTATACATATGTAAGGACTATCTTCACTACCTACCTACCTACTACCCAAACCACTAACATTGCAGGTGGTTAGTAGGTAGGTAGTGAAAAATGAGCAACTGAACCAGCATGGTTAGCAAATGCTAGGGATGATCAGCTGGAACCCAACAGAAAACTTGTTTCCTAAACACTTACCATCCATCCTTCGTGGTGCACAGGTGAGTGCAGGTTCACTCCCTCCATCCAACCCACATCCCACTATGAATGATGCCATTCATCAACACAATTCTAGTGCTACAATGTTTCATGGAGGAGACTTGTTGCAAAACACATACATACACATAATGTGTAATGGGTCTAGAAAGTTGAGCTGCAGGGTGGGTGCTCTTGTAGTGAGTTCACAATTGAGCTTCTTCACACACTGCAGTAATCATCTACCTGTGAAACTAGTAGTGTAGAAAACAAACAATCAAACAAACAAACAAACAAAGCCAGAGTCTAAATTTCGGTTGCTCTCTGGACAGGGGCTTAAGACTCAGAAAAGAAACCAACAGGAGAGAAAAAAATGAGTAATGGGTGGGGAGAATAAGTCTGCTTACTCGCAAGTTCCTGGTGCAGGAGACGTCTCTGGAGCGCCAGAATAGGGTCCACTGGCAGGAATCAGAGGGGGAGACGGAGGAGGGGGAGAGGGAAGAAATCCAGGAATGGTTAATTTCTTCTCCCCATATTCATCAGCTGTGACCTCCTTGTTCTCCTCTTCCTTCACGCCAGCAGCAGCAGCAGCAGCTGCATTATTGCTGTCGGTACTCTTCAGCTGCTTGTGATTCTCAGCTGCCAGCTGATCGTCCCACCAGCTGGAAGAGCCTGAACTTGGGCTAGTGAACCAGGTTGCAAGAGGTGGACAATCTGGAGAAGGAGTGGTCGGGTACGTAGTGGACGGACTGGAAACGGGTGCGTACACGACAGGACTTGATCCAGAGCTCGGCGATGGTGAATAATATGGAGAGGGACTAGTGTAGACGGGAGACGAGTAAGTGGGACTCGGACTAGAGTACGTAGGACTGCTGTAAGAAGGGGAAGTGGGAGAGGAAGTCACTGGGGATGACGAAGAGCTGCTAGGACTGGGAGAAGAGTACGTAGGACTGCTGTAAGAAGGGGAAGTGGGAGAGGAAGTCACTGGCGATGACGAAGAGCTGCTAGGACTGGGAGAAGAGTACGTAGGACTGCTGTAAGAAGGCGAAGGAGAAGAATAAGTCGGACTTGGAGAGTATATAGGACTAGTATAAGAAGGCGAGCTGGGAGAGGAAGGTGGGGCACAGAACTTCTCATCATCCTTCTGCAGCTCAACAACATCACCACCCACAACAGTACTGCTGTCTGCTGCATGCAGCAACTCCGCCGAAACAAAACACACCAACACAACAAGCACCTGCAAAGCTCGACTAGCTGCTGCTCTCCCCATTGCTTGCTACACCTCAAAGGCAATAGTACTGTCTCCACACAAGACAGAGAGAGAAACACTATGAAAGCAAACACAGGAAGAACAAGAACAAGAAGCAGCAGCAGCTCCTTCTCTCTCTCTCTCTCTCTCTCTCTGCACTTCTACTCACAACAGGAAGTACAACAAAGCTTTCTGAGATGCTGAGCTACTGTTTGCAACTTCCTTCAACAACAACAATAGAAGATCATTACATAGGGACATGCAGCAAAAGAATGAAAAGCTCACATTTATTTTTTTATAATTCACTTGGGAGGATTTTTTTATTTTTTTCCCCCCTTTGCTGTAAAAATTGTTGCAGTTCTCAACAAGCAGCTAGCTAGCAAAATTGTAGGCTCCTGTTGAGGTTGTTGTTGGGGGCGAGAAAACTGCCTACCTGCCTGCCTGCCTGCCTCTGTGTGTGTGTGTGTGTGTAATGTAGTAGTGGAGTTGGTTGGTGGTGGTCAGTTTATTAATTGCAGCTGTGAGAGAGTGTAGTAGTAGTAATGGCAACTAGTTATGATGTAGGCAGAGCTTTTATAGCCTAGTGCTCTGGGAAAAATAATATCTTGTACCCTTTCAGCAAAGAAATAAAATAACCAAGAATTTTCAAAAGTTTCACCCTCCCAACCCCATCCTACCCCCCCCCACCCCTACCCCTACCCACCTACCAATACCCCACACAAAAAGAATTATTAGTCCCTCAATAACAGCAACAATAAACAAATGTTGTAACTAGAACCTTTTCATGTTCTGCAATTCATTAAATTTTTTTTGAGTTTTTGGAATTTTTATTTATTTGAGAATGCTGAAATTTAAGGAAATTATAAATGAAGGAATTAAAAAAAAGAAAGTGGTCTCATTATGATATAGAGGTTTTAGAGTCCAAAGGAAAACCCTACCAAAGAAGCTGCCTATATTTATTGCTGAGATTCCATTATATTGTATTTTTTACTGTTCAGGTGGATGAAAAATAAAACAATTATTCAACACCCTATTGCTGAACCTCAAAAAGCACTATGGTAAAGGGTAGAGAGCCTGGTGAGCGAGTACTTAACAAGTCAATCAAGATCAAATCCTCACACATTGTTCCTTTGATTCTGAAACTCAAAGAACATTTGTTAACAATTTTCTTTTTTGAATTTGATGAAGGAATGTGCAAGATATGAGGTGTTTGGTGTAAGGGGGTTCAGTGTTTGATAGTAGGTAAATAAAAACAAATCAGGATTTCGAGCTTGAGATCTTTGATCATTGCAATCTTTGCCTCTGGAATACAAACAAGTTTTGTAAAGCCTGAGTTGGCAACACCCATCAGATTTTAAATCATTCAAAACGGACTAAAAATGAACAAGATATGAGACTGGAATTAACAAGGGGTTTAGAGCTATTTTTTCAAAAAAAATAAAATTGAAGCAAACTGTCACACACCCTTTTCCTGTGTTTTCTGTGTTGTTCCTTCACTTTTGACACTCCAAGAATATTTGTAACACTGCAGTTTGCACATCCAATGACACAAAAATCACTCAATTTGGCTAAGGAACTAGAGAATGTTGTAAAGTGTTTTTTGATGATAAATATGTGTTCAATGACAGGCAATTCTACCTTCTTCAGTTCTCAAAAAAACCATAAGCACCAAATTCCATCAAATGCATGAAATTCCTCTTCGGTGGGTACCCAAGTTCACAAGTTCGAACTGCCAGTTTGGGTTATGAAGAACCACAAGGCAACCAGAACAAGATTTTTTAAAGAACTGGGTTCTTGATGCTATTTATGTGTGGAACTGATTAAATTTGAGATATATGTTTTTTAAAGAAAAAAAAGTGAGTGGAACCAGGGTTTAACCATCGGTTCTGGTCTGGGTCTGAAAGTACTAGAACTGGGTCTGATTTTCCAAACTGAAACTGGAACTGAATTTGGAATTTATTTTTGAAAAAAATTGGACTCATACCCAGATTTTCAGTTACATTCATGTGTGGAACTAAAGACGGAACTGAAATCCTTCTAATTTATTTTTTAGAACTGGAACCAGAGGTTCTTCATAAAAGTAAAGGAACTGCCTTCACACTGCTTTCAAACATTAAATCCACCAAAAATTTCCTCGTTGATGAAATGGACCAAATATATTCAACAACAAAATGTACCAATTCCATAAAATGCACCTAATTCTCTCAACAATCAATGCACCAATTTTTTTTTCCTCAACAATAAATGGAGTAAATTCTCTCCACAAAATTTGTTCCAAATTCCTTGAAAAGAAATGAATTTCCTCCACAACAGAATGGTCCCAATTCTCTTAAACCACAATTGCACCAAATTTCCTCAATGACAAAATGGATCAAATTCTCTCAACAACAAATGCACCAAAATTTCCTCAACAATAACAACAAAATGGACTAAATTCTCTCAACAACACATGCACCAATATGTCCTCAAAAACAACAAAATGGACTGAATTCTCTCAAGAACAAATGCACCAAAATTTCCTCAACAACAACAAAATGAACTGAATTCTCTCAATAACAAATGCACCAAAATTTCCTCAACAACAACAAAATGGACTGAATTCTCTCAACAACAAATACACCAAAATCTCCTCAACAACAGCAAAATGGACCAAATTCTCTCAACAATAAGTGCACCAAATTCTTCCAACAACAAAAAGCTTATTCAGCTCTCCTTTCTCACTCTCTCCATCAGCTGATTGGCTAACTAACTGCAACTGAGAAAATAGAATACACGCCACCAAACATATTTCCAATTAATCGGATTGTTTATTCCTTTGCCTTCTTGTGTTTTTCTTGCAATATATTCTTTCAAGCTTTTATATCATTGAGCTCTTACTTTGTGGATCTCTGGGAAACAGGAAAAACACCAATTCATGCAAGACCAATTTTCAAACAAGCAGCTCTCTAGGTTATCACCTACTGGGATTGGTGTTTTTTTCTTCTTAAAATTTTCCAATTTTGTGACATCAAAACATTGTGAAATTTTCAAAAAAATTAGAATCAGTGAAATTTATAATCAAAAGAAAAAATTCAAAAATTTCCCCAATGTTTTTGTCATAAAAACAAGACTATTTGTTGAAAACAGAAACATTGGCAGGATTGAATTCATCATCCATGTTTCTTATTTACCCAACTAATTTTGTAGCATTACTTTGCATGACACAACTTTTATGGCACTCATATTTGCATAATAAAGCTTTGTTGCTTTTCTTTACATAATATAACAAGGGTGTGACAAACCGTGGCCTTGCTATTTACATTAAAAAGTATCTTAGAGGCAAAAGAAGAATTACAGAGACTCAAATATTTCACCATACAAAAATATAATCTTCAAAAAATCCTCTAAAAGAAACCAAAATCCTTCAAGATATTACAACTCTATAACTGATCTCAAGTTTCAACACAAGCCAAAAAATATCATCTTTCAAAAATCCTCATACAAAAATAGACTTATTACCTAGGGACCAAAATCCCTTGAGCTAGTATACTCTACAATGAATCCAAACACAATATCCTTGCCTTGGTAGGCAAGGCCAACAAAGTTGTATTACATAAATTTTGTAGAGCATTTCTTTGCATAACAAGCTTAGCACATTCCATAAGGGTTCTTCCGCTTAGCTAAGCCAAGTTCACTAAAGCAACAACAGATAAAATAAGCAAATGCTCAAAAAAAGTTAACAGATAAAATAGGCAAATGTTCCAAAAAGTTCCCAGAGATTCACAGCAACACCTGGTGAACATTCCTCAAAATGTGGGACCCAATGAAAACTGCATTGTTCTGTAGTCTATCCCTCACAGACTGAGTCAATAAATCTCTAATGGAACTCCACCAAGAGAACCCAAAAAAAATGGTTACAGCTCTCTTACACAATAATGTAAGAGATGAGTAGCTTTGGTTTTACAGGTAAAGCATTATACAACCTGTTCATTTCCAACTTCCAAAATTACAACCCACAATTGATCCCTGATGAGTCATGACAACCTACAAAAACTGGAACCAGACATTCTTTAAATCTGTATTGTTTCAGACCACATGTGTACATTTTTAAACGCCTCCACACCCATCAATTGCCAGTATGTAATTAAAGGTGTGTGTACAGGTGAAGTGCTATAATGTGTGTACACATCCTGTCTCCACTTGGTACACAATTTAAAACACAGCACAAGGTGCAACATATTAAATCAAAAAAGACGAGACTCTGACACAAATTGAAATTGGCCACAACCATAATGCTCCTTGTGGCACAAAACATGGCACTGCTGAGTTCTCCAGACTCTGCAATTGTCAGCTGCCTTGCATGCTCATAGATGCAATGGCATAATTGCGCTGCCAATGTTTCCAATACTGCAGATTTTCCCAAGGCTTTGGACTTTTTCGAACTTCGCAGTGTAACACTTGAGCAAGCTGTATTCAATGTGCATGGACCTTTTTTTCCCCAGGGTACTACTACTGCTTAAGCACAACACAAGCTTTTTCCTCATGCCAATGAACAGTTTCTCCAAAAATTTCCAATATTCAAATTCACATAACTACACAAAGCGGATTGAAGATAGTGCGTATAAAGAAAGATGGTCATTTTCATTGGACTCAAACAGACCTCAGAAAAGAGCAACAGGTAAAAAGTGTGATCCCAAAGTTGTAAACAAAGTCTGAAACAACCAAACATTGCACTCAAAACACATTTTTGGAACACAATTTTCTCTAAAATGATGCAATTAATACACAAAGCATGGATTTGGGGGGGGAAGGGGCTTAAATCCCATAGTCCTCGATTGCACAGAATAGGAAAAAACTGATCTCATGCTAGACAAGAACTAACTGCAAGACTGTGGGGGAAAATACCAGTGGTGCAAAAAAGGTACATGCAAAGGGCTTGTACTTAATCAACCTGCTCAAAGCCATAGCCAACAACCTCTTCCTCAATGTTGATGATCTCTTCCACTTCCACCTCCTCAGCCTCATAATCTTCTTCCTCATCGCTGGGTTCACCATCTCGAAGCTCCATGCGCTGCTCTGCTTCCTCCTCATAGAGGTTCTTCCATTGTGACAGCCAGTCCTTCCATTCATCAATGAGTTTGCGATGGTGCTCAATATCCTGGGTACTCATAGCATTATATGCTTCAGCATCCTCTACTTCGTACTTCTTGCTGTATTTCCGGAGATTCTTGGCAATCTCCATCTCATCCTCTGCTGTTAGAAGAGTTGGAGGTCTTGGTCGCCACAGGAACTGGAGTACAAAAATGTCCACAAGCATCAGATAGGAACACAAATACATGGCTCAAATAACAGATAGCATCCTTATGCCCACCATTATGATGAAGTAAACACAAGCTGTTGGACAGGAAAGCAAATATGACATCCTCTGATCAATGTTGAGAAACCAGGAACCATGGCAGCAATCTTTCAAAACAAGGATCTGTTGGGTCAATCAGACCTGCATTTGTCTGCATAGCAAGGTTCAGTAGGCAAACCTGGAAGAATCTATCTCTAGAAAGACGATAAAGCAGTTTCCCATTGAAAGACCAAATGTTGAAACCATTCTCCATTTGGTGGACTGAGGTCACTGATGTTGACACAAACCTGCACACTCCCAATAAGAGCTCCATGAGTGAACTACATTTTATTACACAGCAGAGATTCAAAACTTAAAAGTTACAAATTCAGCATCTACTTGCTTGCACATGAGTTTATTCTGCATATCTATGCAATTGCAAAGGAAACTCCAACAACAACACTTTAAAAGTAACAGAATAAGAATGAGTACAGTTGTAGCCTTATGAGTGTCACTCATAAAGTGTATGAGCATCCATTTCACCATGAATAGCAATGACAAATTACCATGACCACTAACTTCATCAGCCCCTGACAGTGGGTGTAGATAAGTATACAATAATTCATCCAATATTTGGGCAAACCATTATACAGATATCTGCATTCTTAGTGTCTGTTGCATTTCCAGAAGCAAATTTCTATGAAACTGCAGAGCAATATGGCAACAAGTGCAGTCACAACCTTATGAGAGTCGCTCAGACTTCATCAAGAATAGCAGTGACAAGCTGCCATGACTACACATTGATTCCATCAGCTCCCAACAGTGGGTGTAGATAAGTATGTAATAATCAGCACAAAATCTGGGCATTATACAAAATCTGCGTCCTGAGTTTCTGTCACATTTCTGGGAGCTACAGGAAGACTCAGTCATGATGTTTGCTACCACTCAAGAAAAATTAAGAAAGTCAAGAGTATCCTCATTCAAGCTGCAACAAGCTTGAGAGGGCAAGTGTGGCTCCATTCCAGCTTGCCCCTGTATCAAGCAAGCATTTCAGCCTGAGGCATAGAGAGGTTAGTGGTTGGTTCACCTCCACCCTATATCCTCTAAGCACAACACTGGTGAACCCCCTGTGCCCCAAGTTTATAGGAATCCGTGAGTGAGAGAGAGAGAGAGAGAGAGAGAGTAGAGACTTGCCTGCCAGTGGGGTCCCAGTCCACATCTGTGGCCATGAAGTGCTCGGCTGTGGCCATTGTCTCCAACTCATCAACATTGTAGAACTCAAGCTGCCCATTATATGCCTTTAGCCCTGCTAGGACACAGAAGCGCCCAATGGGAGACCAATAAAGGGCATTAGCTTGCTTCCCCTTGAGAGTTGTCAGCTTGGTCACACGCCCCACATTATTAGGGGACCTCATAGAATAAAAGGTAATATCTGGGCGAGGGCCATCACCATGGATGATGGCAAACCTATGGCCCTTGGGTTCCCATGCAAAAGCCACAATCTTGTCATTCTTGTTCTCCAGCTCAAGAACCTCAATTGGGATGTCACGCTCTTTAATGCGGAAAAGCTCAAAGCCAGTGTAGGTGCTTTTCTTTGTTTTGGTGTAGCGATCAACCTATGAAAAACAACACAAGTTATAAAGAATTTCAGCAGCCTGAAATGTGACCCTCACAGTTCTCTTTCAGGAGATCAAAATAGTCACTTCCAGAACTCTAAAAAAAGAATCCTGAAGTATACAAAAAGCATACAATATACCTTAACAGCCAAATACTCCCCACTGCTTTGCCAGTACATCTTGCAGTCGCTCACACTGAAAAGATTTTTCTGCCGCAACTCCTCTCGGCTAGGGATGGACACCAGACTAACCTGCAGCACATGAAAGCAATACCCATCTATTAATCAGCCACAGATAACACCTGGGACATAAATGTCATCGATAAGCTTAGAAACAAGCAAATTTTTGGGTGTGCTAGATGCAAGATTCAAAACAAGAGCCAATCTATCAATCAGCCAGGAGGCCCATCGCTCAATGTAAAGATTTTGAAAACCATCAACACCAAGCCAGATCAAAACTGTGGAAACTCACCCTGGCAGGCTGATTGCCACCACCTCCCTCAGGCACAAAGAGAGAAAGCAATGGCTCAGTCGGGGACCAGCTGAAATCAAGCACATTGTCAACCTTCAGTGACTTCTTGTCCAGGAGACCCATTGTTTCTGTCTCGTATACGCTGATGGCATTCTTGCCAATTCTTGCAAAGTACTTGTCCTCCCGCCCACCTCCCCATCTGCAGCCAACACCCCACAGATCCAGCCTTCAGTGCACTCTTCACACAGAATATAAGGATAAAAGCCACTTAGTACACCTTGAGCTTTGTATCTGCAGTAGTAACTACACAAACCGTAGAAAATTTCTGCCAGTGAAATTTAATCATACAAGGCCTGAAAATCTTTAACTGTGCACAGGTACCTGAAGACAGGCCAGGAGACGCCAGCTACGCCACCAGTGCCACCGGTGGCAAAGTCATCAGCACTACCTTTGAACTCACGAAGAACTTTGCCGCTCCGCACATCAAAAACATTGAGAGTGACCCTCTGCCAACCAAGACCACACCAAGTTCAGAGCCTCTCTGTTAAACCAATGAGTATAGCCAAAGGGTCAGACAACATCAGTTCCAACCAAAAAGGTATTCATCAACCTGCTGATTGGACCAAGATCAAAAAAGCCACAGTAATGCTTATAATGTCAACAGTCAATTCATCACAAGACAAGGGCAAATAGTACCCATGAACTTTCTGAGCAGCGTGAACAAGCTAATCAAATACATAGATTATCTGAGAACTACAACTGTCAAAAAAAATACCTGAGTGTCACGAGGGTTGCTGGGCTCATGGCTGCTGTAGGTTACCATGAACTTCTCACCTGGTGAGAAATCAATTAGCCTCACCTGCCCAAAAGAAACAAAAGACTCTCATAAGTGTAACTCAAAGAGACTCTCCTTTTGAATTTGACTCAACCAAATGTGCAAGTCCAAACTTATGAGTAATAGGAGAACAATGTAACATTCTTCCTTCTTCAGGAGAACTGCAACAATTATAACTAAAGCACAACAAATTGGTGAATACAGACCTGAGGGTGGATGTACCGCATGAGACGGTTAAAGGTTTTTTCACCCCCCCAAACAGCAGCTCCTTGTCTGTGTATGGTTGCCAGATATGTACCCAAAGGTGACCACTGCACAAAGCTCTCTGTCCAAAACTGCACAAATCAAGACACAATTGCTTGTTTAGTAAGTGCAGATCAATTCATACAGAGATCTGCAAAGATAATACATACCTTGCCACAACAAATGCATCACCATTTCTATTGTCAATGAGAACAACATTACCAGGCACTGCTATCCACCACTTACAGTACGGTGGTACACAAGGTCAGGCTTCCCTTGGCGTGCATCATTCCAGTAGACTTCTGTCTCTGAACCAAACCGAACCACAAACTGATCTCGACCTCGCTCATCAGTAAGCCATGCCAGTAGGTTCTCCTGCACTCAAGGCAATCCAGGTTGTTAATGTGCTTGCCCTTACTGCAAACCTCAACATCTCATGTAATTATAATTCAGATTACAGCAAAGTCCTTCTCTCCTGCACAAGATGACAGCCTTCCAGTGTCAGGAATGTTTCCAACATGTAAGGCCAATAGTAGCACAGTATGAAAAAATTACCCCAGGAGTGTAAGGCTTAATTTCAGGTGGAACCCACTCATCAGGTACTTTCATGTACTTGTCGAAATCATCAAACATGTTCACTACAAAAACATGAGACCTGTCAAGCTTGTATCCATTGGTCTGTTCACGTGCAGTTTGTGCCTCCTGCAACAAAGCACAGATGCAATGTAAGAATCTGTTGCAAACAACTATGATGGTCCAAACAACATGTCACACATCCATCCTCAGACAAACTCAAGGCAGAAAACTAAAATTTACATGATGGTTAACAGACAAATTCCTGCCTCATCAACCAATCAATCAACTAAGATTGGCAGCAAGATTTGATGGGTAAGTTTAAGCAGGAGGGACGAGGCCATTGATTGTGTTTCATTACCTGTGGAGTGTTATACTCAATGAATGCATAACCCTTGGTCTTTCCATTCTCATCCTTTGGCATCCACAGCCCATCTTCACAGATTACACCAATTTGTCCAAAAATCTTGCGGATAACTCCCTCAAGCTTATCAAACTTCTCAATTGCAACAATTGGAAGATTATCTACCACAATCACATTTCCAAAGCCCGTGTCTGTCTCTAGCACCTCCTCCTCCTCTTCCTCATCATCACTGTGCCATGAACAAGACAGAGAGAATCTTGCAAACATGAAACCTATTGGTGCTTTTGCTAGTATTCTGGAGAATCACTTTGAAGCTTACAACTTGAACGCTGCAACTTCAAAAGATCAAGCCTCTCCCATGTAGCCTAAGGAATTGAAGAACTTCAAGGACCATCAATTCTCCATCTTCACTGGAGTTTTGGAAACTATGAGCATGGTGTCAGGTGGAAGATTCAGCTAGCTTGTAGAAAACCCGAATCACAGAAGCTCATATCTCAGTTAATAACATGTTTGCTTCCGGATTTTCCGAACGGGATCCACCAACTCTCAATCAAGCCTGGAATATCAACCTCCTTCACAGGCTCTTTCAATCACTGCTGGTGAAACAAGAAGGCTCACTGCACTAGGACAAAAGATTGGCTCCAAAAAAAAACCGCGAAAAAAAGAAGAAGATCACAAGCGAGAGAAACTCAGACCTACCTCTTGATGCCGCAGTCTTCCCCGGGCGGCAGCACGACAGAGTCCAAATCCACTTGACTCCAGTCGATGTTCAAGTTGATCCGCGGCGGCTCTATCACGTCCGGCGTCATCAACCTGTGCGGCGCCTCTGGCGCCACTGCAACGTCCGCCATGCCTTTGGTTCTGCCCCTGCCTCCAAAAACCCTAACTCACAAAACAAATGTCCTCCAAACTTGACACTAGACACATCCGCACCCACAACAAACCCTTGAAAACCCAAAAAAACCTCCTATCCACAAGTCCCCGAAAAACCTCCAAGAAAAGAAAACGAACAACCACTACTCTCAAGAAAACTGAAACCTCCAACAGGAACAGCTTGAAGTATATGCCGTGTTGAGAGAAGAAGCCTTAAAATCGTTGCCGCGGAGACAAGAATGCAAAAAACCTCCTCGAAGCTCAAAAGTCGTTTAAGAAAGTCGGTTAACAAAATGGAAGAGAAACGCGAGCGCGCAAGAGGGTGAGAGCAAGAGAGCGCGGGATGGAGTGCCAGAGCGCAAGCGAGACACGCAAAGAGAGGAGCGAGAGTTAGGGTTTCAGTGAACTTAAGATTTAGGGTTTGGGGAGAGCAGACAGGGTACGTAGATCATATTTTAAGGGTCCAGATGCGCGTGCCGTTTTGAGGTCCCCAAATGAGGTCCCTTAATTGTTGTAACAGGACTCAGGAACAAACTTGAAAGGCGGCCTTTTTTCTTTTCTTTTTTTTAAAAATTTGTATTTAACAGTTAACCTAACTAAATAACTTTGATTTAATAAATATTTTAATCGGATATCAGCCTTGTAAAAAATATATGGGATTACTTACATGTAAGTATGGTTGCCTTCTATGGAACCAAATAACAAATGCAAGCCTAATATTCAATGATTTTTATGAAAACAAGAAAATTGGTGTTAAAGTTGTCAATGTAAGTGGCAATAAAATCTTGAATCTCATAAGGTACTTGATATAAATTTTTACTACCATTTGAGCATATTCACATAATTCATCAAATTTATATGCATATTTTGTTTGTTGGTTAATTCAATTAAAAGAAACAGTGCAAAATTATTTTCAAGGTTTTTTTTTGTTTCATCTTTGTACAAAAATAATGGTACATGTGTGGGTAGGCTATAAGGTTGTTGTGCAAGGCTAAAGGAAAACAAAAAGAGTTCCATGTTATTAATGTTGTTGAAAGTGTGGGTGAAATCAACTCCAATTTTTTTGCTTTGACAATATCAAATATTGCTGGCAACAATTCAAATGTCGAAAGCATGGTAATTTGTAATGTGGTAGCAATAAAGTTGTTCAACTTGTAGCCATAAAAGTTCAAGTTACATTGTGAAAGCCTAACAAATGTTGAGATGCATTATTTGTAGGTTTAAGCAAACAAGTGAAAATGTTCTAACCAAAAGGGTCCATTCACAATAAAAGGAACCAAATCACTTATTGATTATAGTGAAAACTGCACATTTACTACTTTGAAAAATCACCAATAATTATGTATAATGAATTATTTGTTCATATTTAGGGGTTTTCCATGTTTATTCATGAAATTGATATCCTACAAATTTGGAATCATTTTCTTATGTTATTAGAGTCCTTTGTCATACACAAAACACTTGTTGACAGGGTTTTTTTAAGGATTATAAAAATTTGAATGTGTTTTTTGTTACGTTCACCAAATGTTTTCAATTTTATTATGGGCTTTAATATTTTTCATAAAAAGGGCCACATGTGTTTCCTACTATGGTCACCAAGTGTATGGAAATGCATGTTTTTCCAAAACTTGCAAATGTAGCAATTGTTTCTTCTTCAGTTGATTTATGATGTCTAGAACTGACATTAACACATTCACTTTGGTTATCAATTATCTCATTGAAGTTTAAAAGCATATGCATGTTACTATTGGGTTATTCAAAGTAAGTAAAACAATTGGCCTTTGCATGGCACAACAATTACAATCGTTGTTTGAAAAATTTGGTTTGATTCACCAATTTTTTTAATTTTATAAAATATTAAAGCAACAACTTGGCTTCCATGGCTCCAACACTACACTCCATTGTTGACCATATGAATTGTTGAACCTTCCACATGTTTATGAATGTATTTTTTTAGCCATGTGTTGTTAAAACATGTCAATATGCTTTGAATGATGACAAAGTTTTTGTGGGTTTGAAGTAATTGAGTGTGAAAGATGCCCAAACAAGTTTACAAAAAAAATTATTTGGATAAAAAAATCTAGGAAAGGGAGGTAGAATGGGAGAAAACATCTATAGAACGAAAGTTTTTGCTAAAGAAGCTAGAAACACTTGTCAAAACAAGGTTTGCAAGCAGTCATTATGTTTGAAAAATGTTTTGAATTCAAAAAATTTATCCTCATATGTTATAACAAGCAAAAAATGGTGACATTGCAACAATACATTCTTAAGGCCCAAGTTTAGGTTATTATAAAGGTAATTACTTCCTACTTGAACCGTGTTGGGTGCAAATGGGATAACATGAGCCAAACACGCCTGCTTTTTTACTACTTTTGTGATTTTTTGGGGGAAATATGCTTTAAATGTTTTTGAAAAAATCTTCCAAAAAATCTTTTAATTTTATTTTTTTAATTCATACTATTTCATTAAGGCTTATGTTAAAAGTTTGGCAAAAAATGTCATTTTCAAGAAAACTCAGATCCATTTACAAGTCTGTTTAATACTTAAAAGCAAATGTTACAATGTTTAACGAATGTTTTTGTTAATTTTTTACACATTGGATTAATTTCAAATTAATTCACATGTTCTCATGATATATTAAAAATACAACTATGTAAAAAAATATTATAATTTCAACATCAAATTAAATTATGACTTCAAAACAAGAAAAGCTTAAGCAAACGTTACATTTGTTATGGTACGTGTTATTGTGATTACACCCTATTGTGAATTTCCATGTGATGAATCAATAAAAAAGGTATAAGCCTTTATCAGATGCTTCGACTATTATTATTAACATTTCATTTAGGATGGAAACTAAGGCAATGGGACTTGGTGATGGTTTTCTAAATTCTCGATGAATTGTATTTGTCTCTTCATCTTGCAAAAAAACATGTGGTAGGAAATCATTAAGGTGATTATACCTTTTTTCTTATTTTTGAAAACATTTGACCCACAAAATGTTCATAACCTACTTGCCATCATGTTGGATCCACATTTCAAATCTTTATGAGTTACAAAAAATTATGTGGGGTGTGAGGAAGCAATTTGTGTTGCTTTCAAATATGATGTAAAAATAATGATTCCATTGCTTATGACTTGTTTTTATCGATTCAATCCTACTCCCCAAACACGTGCAATAGTTGTTGATGCACTTAATTTTTAGTTTGAAAAATAAAAAAACAATATGTTTAGTGTTGGAGTATCCATGGAAGAGTTTCCTTGTGTTCTTATTATTGGAAAACTTTATTCATTCAGGAGGTTATTTACTTTCCCATATGCAAATGCAAATTTTTTTTTTTAATGGTGGACCCATGAAAATCAATTTCCAAATGTTGGTTTTTTGGCCAAGTAGATCCTTGGGATTTCAAGGGCCCAAATTGAAATTAAATGTGTTTTTAACCTTATTGGTGTGTTGACAACCTTGTGCCACTACCACTTGTAAGTGGAAAATTGAGATTAGATAATCATGGTGGTAAAAAGTTGACCCAATGATTAATAGTTGAATTACACACCTATTATTACTCTTCAAGATTATATAGAAACAAAATATTCTTCAACTAAAGATAATTATGATTTGATTTTTAAAATTAATTTTTTTGGACAACTTCAAGTTGATGATGATTAGGTAAATCACCCAACTAACCATGTTTATATTTTTTTCCCCCTTTCTAGCCAATATGGGATTTCACAGATGACCAATAATACATGTGTGTTGAACAAGTTGCACAACAACAAGCTTGTGTCAAGCTTTTGATTTTTTTTTAGGCTTCTAAATTTTGGATGTTGGTTGGTTTTGGGGGGTTTTTTTTGCAAGCAACTTGTGTTATAATGGGTAGAGTTTTTGTTTTAAGAATTGGGGTTCAGTTCCCCCACAAGCTACTTGAATTCATAAGGTGTTCATGTTTTTTTACTACATTTATGGGTTATTTTGTAATTGCAAAAAAAATGTATATAACTCAAATTTGAAATTTGGCAATGCATATGTTCTATACATATCCATAGGTTTTTAACATTTAAAAACCCGACTCATTCATATTTGGCAAAAGGAAACAAATGGTTGAATGCATAAATATCTTTACAACTAATATATTGAATTTTTAAAATACATATCCATCTCTTCTTTATTTTTTAAAAAATGTTATGTTGATATCTAGAGTTTTGTCCCAAAATGGGATAATTAAACAACATTGCTTAGAACCTTGTATACAAGACATTAGTTAGGTTTTTTTGCCAAAAAACATCAAAATTTAGAAGTGTGCTTTTGACTTGATTCCTACATGACATTTGGGCATCTTAAGAAAAAAACGGTTACTAAAACTTCTAGGGTTAAGGTATATTGGGGGGACCATATTTAGCAAAGATTTTTTCCACTTGGATCTTTTTGGAGGGTCATTACAATCCAACAATTTTTCATTATTGAACCAATTCATGGTCATAATTGAGTGTTTAATTTATGTTGAAACCTTCACAAGTGAACCAAATACTAGTTAATGACATTTACATAAGGTAGAATGATGAAACAATTATTCATCATTAATTCCCTTTGAGTTTGTAATTGAAGGTTGTGATGGTTTTTTTCCACCTTTTGTAAGTTAGAGTTAGATCACATGCATGTTTAGAAAATTCAAAACTTGTGAAAGAAACAACAACCGATAATTATTTGCAAAATTATCTATGGCCTAAATTAATACTTTCAATTTTTCTGAAATCCAAAATGTGACAACAATACATGCTATGGAAGATACATTAAATTCCTTTTAAATAATTTAAACTCTTTTTACCAACAAAATTGTTGATATTTTAAGTTTTATCTTGAGTTTTGAGTTTTCTTTATGTAGTTTAAATGTTGTTGCAACTAAATAATATTAAAAATTGAAATCATGTGCAATGAATGTTATTTTAAACTTTGTTATTTTCATATTGACTTTCATTAACATTTATTCACTTTTTAAATATCTAACAATTGAAGATGAAGAGGAAGATACAAACTAAACCCAAATTCACTTTAAGGATAAATTTAATGTGTTACTATTATTATCCATGACACAATGAAAGTCAAAAACTACTTACAATAAGCCAAGTGATGAGTCTGAAAAAAAAAATTTAATTGGTTCTTTTAATCTGTCCCCCACCATGACAAGTACATAATTTTGCAAAGAAAAACTTTGGAAGTCAAGTTATGAAAAAAAAAGAGACAATTCTATGAGTTCCATACATAATCATATATTTAAAGGTGGTAACAAAATGTTTAACATGTTGCATGTTCCCCCTTTGTTTTCTCTTTTTCCTAAACTGTGTCCAAGTTCTTTTGGCACAAGAACACCATGCCCTTTCATTGAAGTCATGTTGCTTGCACAATTGTTAATAGCCCCATCAATATGCATCACAAAAGACATCTCATCCAATGTTGTTGGCCACACCACGTATACCATGGTCGATAATCTTGCAAGTTGTCACAAACATGATTATTTTCATATCCATGTCAATATATTGAGTTATTTTTGTTTGGGGTAAAAATAATTGTTTTTCCAAAATCCATAGCATATGTAAAATAAGGTGGCTCATGTTAGGATTTTGTACACATACTTTGCTCTATGACTTTTAGATGTGTTCATATTCCAATGGAATAAAACTTTAAAACCAATAATTTTGGTATCTCTTGCATTGTGTCACATTGTAGCCAAATGTTTTAAAATCACCAAAATGCATTCTAAAAGGATTTTTTTCTTATCATTTTTTGGTTCACCTTAATTTGCATTAACCCCAATTAAATTGGAACATGTGGTAATAAGGCTTATGTTAAATAATCTAATTTACAATTCATAATCTAGTAGTTATTTATTGGGAATTACCATAAATAACTTGGGATGAACATAGGGTAAGTAATTATGAATGTTTTTAAATAACTTATATTCATTATATTCAAACTAAATTTTTCCATATGTTTTCATAATATGTTTTAAACATTTTCATGTAAGGACATAAAATTTTGCAACATTAATACAAATGTGACACTAAAACGTGAAAAATCAAACATTAGTTAAGCTTATTATGGTTACTATTAGTGTCAAATTTCATTCATTTTATTTCATATTAAGATTACATTTTTGAATTTACATAATTATATATCATTCATGCTTGTGATTTGGTTTTATGAAAACCATTCAATCATATACAATCTTTCTATTACAAAAGGTATTTTATATGTTTTGTTTGTTTTGTTAGGTTGAGATAACACAAACCATGATGTCCCCTATTGCACTTTTGGTACTATTGGAAAGCCCTTGATGAATAGGGATGCACAAAGGTGGTTTCACAATGTTTAACCTATAAGGTTAAAATTATTGAATATTGAACAATTTTATCATTCAAAAACCAATATTGAAACTAAAAATATTTAACAAATTGGGGTACATTCTTGGTATTATTGGAAAACCCTTGTTGAATGGGGTTCATGGAGGTGATTTTGTAATTTTCATACCCAAACCTATGTGGGAGATATTAAATTTTGAGTAATTTTCAATAGAAATAAAATATTAAAATGTTAATAATTTTTAAATTTCATCCATGGTCTAAGAAAGGTCTACCATGAAATTCATTTAAAATTATAATATGTGTTCAATGACATATGCTATGCTAGTTATTGATATTATGGTGGATTATGTCTTCTATGATTTTCCCAAAAAAAACATTACCATATGTCTAAAAACACTTTCCATGGGTTGAATACTAAAGTTTTGCAAATAGTTTGGTTTGACCAAAACTTTTAACAAAAAGTGTGATGTTTTTCCCTCTTCATTTTTAAAACAAAAAAACTAAAGATTTTGTATTTGTCATGGACAAGATAATTGATTATTTGGTATATTTTCATTGGATAAATTAAGTTGTGTGGCATCCACTTATTTTTTAATTGTGTAACAAACATTTAAATGGGTGGTTGTTGGCACTTGTTTAAAAAATAATGTTTATGAACAACAGATGAGTTTTTTAGAAATTCACATTGAAGACCACTTTTTAAAGACTTTTGTTCCCATCAATCTTGGCTTTCATTATTTTGTTATTTTCTTTAAATGTCCCTTTACAATTAGTTGGTTAATTATTGGATAAAATAGTTAATTATGACCCAATGTACAAGGGTGAACTATTGATGATGGGCTTGGAAAGTATAAAATTCATTTAGAACTATCAATATAATCTCCTTATCTTGTAAAGACCTGTTAAGACCTTTATGTGCTAGGTATTTTTTAATGAAAACCATTAAGCTACTTGTAAAACAATTATTCCTAAAATTTCCAAATGCCCATTTTGGCAATATTTGGATATGGAAGCAAGAGGTATGGAAAATGGCATAAAATATCGGTGTGTTTTTGCTAAAATAGGAAGAGATGTGTGTACTATTAGATTTTAGGCTTGGGTTGCACAACTATATCTATAGCTTGTTTGTTGTGTAGTTTCAATTTTTGTTTTTACTTCTAGGCTATGGCCATTCCCAGTTTTGTGTTTGGTACAAAGTTTTATCTTGTTAATATTTGATCAGTCCATTTTTGTAGTTTGTAATGCGATGGGAGATGCGTTTGAAAGTCAATGACATTTGTGTGTAGGTTTCAACAACGAGATTCTCAAGCTCCTTACTATTGGCCTAGGTCATGTTCTAGTGAGGGTTGGAATCAAAGGGAACAAGGTTGCATGAATGGCTCAATAATTTGATTTCTCACCATGTTTTTGGGCTTGATGTTTTTTCACTTGTCTTTTGTGATGTTTCTTGTGTTTTTGCAAATGTTGTACTAGTCTCAAGAATCATTAAAATAATATGTTAGTCACATGCTTGACTTGCTCTATCATTTATGTCAAGTATCACATTGTAGGTGCCAATGGTTAAGGTGATTGTTGTTTTATTGTGGTTGGGAGGCTCAACAACTATTGGGGGTTTCACCCTCTTCTAGGGCAACACCATAACCAACCATTTCTCTATGTTTCTTTTAGATTTAAAAAAAAGAAGTAAGGTTATGAAATATATTTTCCAAATTTTGCTTAAAGAATGAGACATTTCTTAAAGATCATTACATATTTTAGCCTTGCATTTCATGTTTTGTCAATGGTACCTATGTTTCATAGGTGACAATTTTAAAACAACTAGTCTATTGAAATGTTTTGTATCATCACTCATTTAGATCCAATTAACCTTTTAAAAACTATCAATAAAATGAAAGTCATGTTCATTTTATCACACTTAATGTTGATCCAAATTGTATGAAAGACAAACCTTTTGGAGCTCCCACATGCTCCAAGATATTCAAATATGACAACTATGCAAAGTGCACTTGAAATGAATGAGAAAAATAAAAGTTGGTGGGACAATTTTTTGCACACTAATTTACCTTTGATGGTTTTCAAGTTGAGTATTGAACAAGAGTGATATCAATAGGGTTTCAAATTCCATGCATAGAAGATAAAAGATCCATATAAGATGAATGTCCAAGAAAATAATTAACAAGAAGGAGTGGTAATTGGGAGTATGTTTTGAAGAAACAAATTCCAACGATGAGTAATCAAAACTAGTATATGGGGGATTTTTTGGAATCCTTAGTCTGTTCATCCATGGACCAATCCAAAGTCAATTTCAAAAATAACTATCTCATTTTCAAGCCTAAATACTTCATTTTTTTCTAATAATTATTTCTTTTTTTTCCTATGAACTTTCTTAATAATTGTCTCCCATTTTTCCTAAAAAATACCTCCATTTTATAATTACCTCACTCTTTTCTCCTATCCACCAACATGGATATGAAAAAACAAATTAACATGTGTGTTTTCATGTCTATGAAATTGTATTAATTTAAATTAAATTTAACATTGACATAAATAATGATGAATTATTGAAAACCATATGAAAACATAAAGAAAAAAAAAAAAGAAAAGTTGATCATCAATAGTAGTGTGTAATAGCGCAGAGCTCTAAATGATAATAGGCAAGTACCAAAAACTTCAAATTTTGGTAATTCAATAACTTGTATGCAACAACAAAGTTCAATTATAGAAATACCCTACCCATCATATATGTATTGAAAAAAAAAAGAAAAAAAGTAAGAATTAACCAATAGTAGTGGAAACTCGATGAGCAATTGATTAATGAAAAAAAGGGTGTGTAAAGGAACAACTTAATCCTTTCGTTAATAAAATTATTGGATTTGTTATTGCTACCACATTAGCAATTTAATTTGGTATAATTTTGGAAATCATTATTTATGTTTTACATATTGAAATTTGATTGAATGTCAAAAGATGAATTTATTATGAAACCCTTGCACCATTTTTGAAGTTTCAAAATTCACAAACAAAAAGAAAAATGTCAATTAAAATCCTTTTGAATTTGACTTTGGAAATTGCCCAAATGTTTGCAAAATTCAAATGTAACTAGTGCATTTTGCCAAAAAATACATACATAAAATGCATATTATATCCAAGTAAATAGAGAAATATCGAAGATCAATTATTTACCAAAACACTTTGGTGTATGGTTGTGATCACCAACACTTAGTCCCCATTAAGTTTCAAGGGTATATAATATGCTTTTTTTGGTTGAGGAAATTTTGACTATTTTCATTTAATAATTTCCCTACCTAGTTGTTAATAGAAAAATAAATATAAATATACCCCAAAAGTTAAAGCATTGTGATCACAATTGAAAAAAAGAAAATACACTTATTTCTTTTTAAAAAAAAATATTTCCATGCCTATTGGTTATTGGAAAGAAACTCAAGTTTCCGAGAAAACAAAGGAATTGAAGTAAGGTATTTAAGAAAATAAAGATGTAATAGCACCTCAATAGATTTTGGAAGTATTATTGTAAAACACCGTGCTTGAGGATGTGTGCATTAAATATCAAATATAGATGTATAAGATGTTGTTCATGAACACTATAAGCCCATGAAATGATGATTTCAAGGACAAGGTTGGATATCACATTTGTTTTGTGGAACCTTAACTATTGTTTGCAAGGTGAAAGTAGAGCACCAAAGGCTTACCCTTAAACTTGATAAGTTCATGTTATAATTGTCTTGATCTTTGAATGGAAATTAAATGCAAAGTAACTTGGTACAATGATATGTAATATTAAAATGCCATCAAGAAAAGCAGTTTCAATTAAATCTAAAAATCACCATAAACATTTGTAACCAATATGCATTTCACCTCCAATATGCTTTTCAAGTTGATGTTCTTGCGAGAAACAAATCAAATCCATTAACAAATCAAAGTTTAATCAATAAACATTAAACTGCAAAAGAATCATACCACAACATTGATCATCAACATAATGCAACTTTTGTCAAGTCCAAGTAACATACTTTACAAACAATGACACGTTCATGAATTGTTATATCATCCACAATGTTAAAACACAAGTGACGACAAGGAGTAGCTATTAACTTGATTGTTAACATAAATAAAAAATGTTCTGATGTTGGACTTCCATTAACATGCTCACTTGTTGAGTTTTAAGAACACATCTTCAAACAAAAACCTTAGAGAAACACATAGAAAAAAAGACCCTAGACCTCATTGCCACATTGAGCTCCATCAAAATTTATCATTGTAAACTAACAAATGAGAAGTGACAATAATCACAAAGTGTAACCTTTGTTGTTTAGGGTTCGAGATGTGTATTTAGACCACTGAGACACCAAAAGCTTAAAAAAGCTCAAGTGCATATGCATATGCTTTAACTTAAAAAAAATCTAAAACTTTAAAATTTGAATATGCATAATATATTTAGACATAAACATATATTACAATGGATATGACATGTGCATCAGGTTATCGACGAATAAAAGTACAATGAATAGGGATAAACATCAGGTTATTGATGAATAGAAGTCCATTCAAAATGTATAACACTTATTTAAAAATTTGACACAAGTTTAAAATATGTATATATACATATCCATCGATTATACATATTGATAACCAAGTCAAATTGAATAATGAGACAACATTGGTTTTATAGTCTTCAACAAAAGTTAAGAGTCTTATGAGAGTTTAAGGTCTTGAGTGGGAATTAAGAGTCCAAGGAAAACTAATGACAATTTGTGTATAATCTTACATGTTGTAATCTTTTAGGTCCACCTTATCAATTCTCTCATGGATGCAACATGTCATCAAATCTTCATCATCCACTAATGTATGAGGGAATTAATGAAAGAAGTCACGGTGATCATACCAAACATTCATCCATGTGTATTTGAATTGCTCCAATTATGTCCACAAGTCACCTTCAATTAATCAACAATCACAAATAAATCACACATTGGCTACATTCTAATAATTCACTAAGATGGTGATACAAATAAGCCATTAAGATGATAATTAAAAAGTCACACACTCCTTAGTAAGCCGCTAAGATGATGATTTATGGTCCCAATTATTTTTCCTCACAAATTTTGTCACTTTTTCAACAAAAAAGAGAAGAAATGGAATTTTTTTTCTAGTGCAAATTTGACTACTAGTTTTGTTATTTGTTGGGAAAAAATTTGCCAAATCTTTGAAGTCAAAAAATTGGAAAAAAGAAAAGAAAAACCCAATGTTAAAACTTGGCAAGTTTTATTGCAAGAGAACACCACAACAACAACAACAATGAAGAAATGAAAAAGGAAAAAAAACAAAAATCAAAAAAGGGTTTCCATTGTCAAAAGTGAGGTTAGAATAAGAAAATAAAAATTGAAAAATGTTTATATTTAGTTTAGAGTGTATCCATAAATATACAATATAAGTAGAAAGTTGATTAAAGAATTGTACTCAATATCCTATTTATAGCTAAATTTGGCTAAATCTTCCTAAGGATGATCGCCATTTTTTCAACATCTTCTTATGGTTGATTGCCACTAAGGCTACGTAAAAGAAATTCCTGAAAAAACACTGTAAATTCCAATTTCCCAGGAAAGGAAAGAAAAAGAGTAGGTAGAGGATTAGTGAGTTGATTAGTGAGTTGGTTATCATTCTTAATGGGGATTAAGTAAGTACTCACTAATGATGAGCACCAACACTAATCGTGTCTTTTGCTACGCGAAGTTCTGCACTTCTCGTCGTCTCGTCTCTTCCCCTTCCAAAATCTCTTGTTTGCCGAATCTTTTCCGCCACTTTCCTTTGATTTTCGTGGCGTGATTAGATCGCAGTTGTTGCGGCTCTGAGGCTCTGCCATCTGCGCGATGAATTGCGAGCATTTCCGAGCTCGTTGTTTTCCGTTCTGATGAATCTTTGCGCACCTCAGGTTTTGAAAAAGATTTGATTGTTCTGCGGCGGATCCTTCTTCTTCGACGTCCAGTTTTGGCGTTTTGTCTCTGGGAGTAGACGATTTGTTTTGAAGTATGTCTTCTACTTCTTCTTCTTCCCCGTGATGAATATTTCGTAGATTGTTTTCTTTAGGTTGTTTTGTTGTTGGCTGATTGATTCTGAAGACGGCATAAAAGCTATGTACTTTTATAGGGTTTCGGTTATCGGTCGTGTTCAGAAGCAGAACTGCACTGTTTTTTTTTTTTCCCTTTTGAAATCTGTTGAGTTCTAGTTGCTTGCTTTGTTGTTTTGTAAGGTTAGACGTGCTGGCGTATCGCAGGAATCCGTTCTTTGATGCGGGATCAGAGATTTAAAGCCCCCCTCAATAATCGAAAGTGAGCTGAGAGAGTAGATCAGGGTAGGGCGGGGAATAGAGTTGATGACTATGTTCTTGGTTGAGGAAAATCCTGCTTTGTAGTAATTAGGTTTTGGAGGAGATGCAAATTCTGGTTTCACTTTTGTCTACGTCTTTTGTTGTAATGATATATGCTTACTAATTTTTTTGTTTTCTGGCAGTTTCCTGAAGTGCTGGTGTGAAGGGAAGAATAGTTACATTGAAGAAGAATCTGGCGATGAGATATCGCAGTCAAAATTGGACACATAATTACATCCATGGTGAGAACTTGGAGCTCTTTATCATCTCTGATTTTCCTCCCTTTATTTTTTCAACCCTTCAGTTTGTATCAGAGGCCTAGTTCCATTCTTTTTGAGGTTTAAGAGTTTCTGTTCTTGCTATGAAACTTTGCAGGATCCAGATTTGGGTCAAGAGAATTCTAGAATTCTGTGGTGTGTGGGTATTGCATTATGTAGCTTCTTGAAAGCAATTTTCAACATCACCCTGGGAAGTTTTTGTTCATTTTTTCTGTCATGATGGAGATTGTACTGATGTAACCCTAAATCTGTTTGCTTTGAACCCTAAACCCTGATCCTTGAAAATTCAATAGTTGTGGGTCCAGAAAACATTTTTGCATCCTGTTGACTTGGAAACAAAGTTGGTGAACATTTTCTTATTAATTCAGAGAGCAATGTGAATGGCCGGCTTGGAGCAAGTCAATCCAGAGGGGGGCATAAGAATGTCTCTTTTGACCTTGAGAAAGGTATTTTTCAACAACTGCTCTCAAATAATGTATTCTTTTCTCCTTTTGATCATACTGTATTCCTGTGCTTCTTGAGCTTGGTTCTATCAATTCACTTGACAGTGCTTATATGTACATAGACCACCATGATTATGGTTTTTCCACTACTTAATGTGGGCATTCAATGCAGGCCACAAGAGGAAAAGACATGCTTCAGACTCTTCTGAACAAAATTGGGGTGGACATACTGAGGTGAAAGGTATATCTCCTATGCACTAGCTGCCCCCTGGTATATAGGAGAGTGATTTACATCCAATTACTGTGCATGCCATGTCTTAGCTTTGAAAATTTCATGTAGTTTGATGCAGAGACGTTCTCTGCATGTCAAGTTTTAGCACCCAGTTAGTTGAACAAGTGCTTGATTTCATTCCTTGCTGATCAAACCAACTACGAGGTCTTCAGTTTCTGGCTAACATAAGGAAGTACCAGTAATGCCATTGGTGCGTTTGCTGCTAATTGCAAGCTATGTGTTTGCTGCTTCAGATTCTGCAGCTGACACAAGTGGGTGGAACAATATCTCAAGCAGTAGCAATTTGGGTTGGGATAGACCGCCTGATATTCCTAGTGTCATCAATTGGGATGACTCAGGTGCCCGAGAAGCCTGGATGCTCTCTCTTTCTCAACACCCACCTAAACCTGACCCTGACTTATACATTGAAAAGCACTTTGACTGGAGGGCAAGGACAAGGTATGACACTTTGGAAGATGATTGGATGGTCTCAGGCAAGCTGGCACAGTCAAAGTCAAACACATTTCCCAGAAGCCCTGTAATCTTGGGACTTGGGGATGTTGGAGCTTGTGAGTTGCAGAAGACAGAGACAAAAGATGAACATGAAAATGGCAGCTCATTAAGGCTGTTGTTGAATCAGAAAACTGGTGGGAGTAATGGGTGGGAACGTGGAAGTAATCCATCATTGCCAGACTGGGGGAAAATTATGTGTGCTGCAGATAGTCGAAAGGAAAAGGCCTACAGAAAGGGGTATGGTAAGTATGGAACCTCAGAGTTTCAAATGATTCTTCTCAATGCTTAAAAGCATAATTGAATGTGAAAGTGGTGTATTTCCAATGCCAGTCACTATTTCTGGATGTGTGTGAAGCATGCTTACAAGTTTATTGTTACTTTTGCTAGTTTCTACCCATTATAACTTTATGTATGAGTTGTGTGCAGCAGGATGTTGGCAAGGGCGAAACCATAGTCAACACTGGACACACATTCAACAACCACCTAACACCAGGGATTTTTACCCAAGGGAAGCAAGAAGGACATCAGCAAATCAGTAATCACAGGTGTGTGCAATTCACATCCTATGTTAGTGTTTTGATTAGTGATACAAGTTGCTATCCTGATCTGGCTGTCTTTTGTGCATGGACTGTGGCTTTTAGATTTGTGAATTGAGTCTAGCGACTCCTTTTCGCTCTTATCAATCAGGCAAGGGGCTACAGGCTTCTTGTCTATCATGATTAAACCAGACCATGATATCATCTGACTGTGCTGGGTTGTATTCTGTGGATTTGCAGACCCTTTATGTAGAACTGGTAATTGCACCAGATGCTCACAACTGGAACTGTCTTGGTGCTTTGAATGGTTACACACAAACTGGAACTGGCTTTTTGTAATTTTATCACCGTTACATGGCTCATGTTCAGGTACTTCATGTACGTAAATGATCAACCATCTGAAGTAGAGCATCTCCATGTAATTGATTGAGTCAAACCACAGCATAAGTTAGAATGCCTGATTTTAGAGCATATGCATTATATGTCAAAGTGAAGCACAACAATCTTGGTGAGCTTTGTCATTTGGTCTGTGAAAACAAGTGCACTCTAGTGAAGTAGAAAGCAGCACTGAAAGGCCATGGTGCATTTTGATGCAGACGGGGTCAGTATGCATATTGACAATGAAACTGCCATTACTTAAATGAAATCACTTATTTATTGCCAATTTTTATAATCACTGAGGCTACAATGATTTACCACATTAGGTTTTTTTTTGTATCTTGTATTGAAGAATGGTATACTGTTTGCTCATATTCCATATTCCATGGGCAAACAGTATACTTGTCAGAAATCCTCCTCCTTTGGTTCATTCAATAGAATATTCCAGACATTGTCAAAAGGTCATTGTAGGAGGCAAAAGTCTCTCATGTCTCCTAGTCTTTTCATTTCTCTCATAATCATGTTTTCTGTTAGCTGCAATGCTGTGACTCTCTGTAGCCATATGATACCATGCAAGAACACCTCATGAGAACGAGCACCTAGTGAGAATGCCTTCTTCCGAATCATAGGCAGTACTTTTTTTTGAGGACTGTGATCATGCATAAATAGGACCATTGCTTCAGGAAATTGCAACTTGAACTCAGGATGCAATGTGGTATAATGGTTTGCCTGGGATTTGGGGCAGATTATCACACATATTTGTGCATCCACTGCCAGGAGCTGATGAAGTCTGTGGGGAGTCATGGCAGCCCATCATTGCTATTCATGACAAAGGTAATGGTCTGATACTTTGTGAGTGATACTCATAAGGTATAAAGTTATGACCAATACTCATTCTTGTTGTGTTAGTTTTGGTTTTGCTGGAACCGACAAAAGGGTTAGCTTAAAAGTGTTTGTGGAGTTTTCTCTGGAATCTCATGGATGTGTATTATAACCATAAACTCATTCAACATGTTGACTTCATAAGTTACTCTTGCTCTTGATATTACTCACACAAGTGTATGTTATTGCATGAATCTTGAATCCTAGCAAGAATGGTACCAACCGTCTGGAATTTTGTCTCATGCATGTCTAAAAAATAACTGTTGCAGCAACCGTGAATCAGACCTCATCTATTGTAATTGTACTCAAAAGTGGTAGTCAAAATGCCATTGCATATAAGCAATTTTACATAGCATACTCAGTGGCTCCATTTTTGTTACTACCTAGCTGGTATTGAACCTTCACTATTTGAAAACACATGAATAAATTTATTACATGTGTCACCCATCCATTGATCTAATATAACCCAATTGCTGATGGCTGACAACCAAGCTTAAGAATTACACTTCTTGAGTTGCTCCTATGGTACAGAAAGCAAGGTTGATGGTTGATTGCAAAATCATCATGTTTGGACAGTGACCAACGAAAGCAGAAGAGGCTACCAGACTTCGTTGCATAAGAAACCTCGGTATCCATATATGGAAAGTAGAATGCATACTCAATATCCTATTGAGTGAATACCAAAGGTCTTTTTAGATGTAGCATAAAAAATCAAGTGGAGAAGAAGAATTTGCTGGTCTTCCACACAGAGGGCTTGCAGCCCCTCCATTTTTGGAGCTCCCAGAAGTGGCATCAACCAGGGCAAATGGCAAGTGCTCCAGTACCAACTTCTTTCTTTGTACCACTTTCATAGCATGCATTGCCGCCTCAGGAATGGTGGGCACCTATGCAATACATTCACAATCCAACTTTTTCATCAATCCCTTCTCTGTCAAAAATGAATGCAGCAGAAGATGCTGAGTGAAAATTGCTATTAGAAAAGTTTGCTAGACTTGGATCCTGGTAGGAAAACTACACATTTGAGTTTGGCCATAGGCAGTAAAGATCAGCTATGGTGACCCAAATCTGGGTCCACCTTAAAACTCAGCTAAAGTAAATCATGTTTGAATTACCTCAATGTTTCCTGAGCACAAACATTTGCATAACTTAGTGAAGTCGAAGTCCACTTGATGTAAAACTTCTGACCACCTGGATGTTGATGGAAGCCAAATTGTGGATACGCAGAAAACCCAATATATCTGGGTAGTCCATCAGCATGCCTGCCATCTCTTTGTTGTCATCCGCCATGTACCCTTGTCATAGCCTCCTAGTTGTTTACTTATCATTTCAGCAAAGGAGCACAGATTTCCTCAACTTTAGAGCAAGCACAATGCTTTGTGTTGCCAATACAGCCCTCCATGGGTGCACTCTGAATCAGGTGCTGGAGAAAATGACTTCATATGTCATGCAAGAACTTACGGAATGAGGGGTTGACATGTCCAGCATTTGAAACCCAAATGCAATTCAACCGGCCCATTCCATGTTTGGTGGGGATTTCCTCAATCGCTGCTTTTTAGCTGCTCCTCCAGCAGTTATCAATAGGCAATCGCACTACAAATTTTCAGACAAAGCAAATCAGTTGCTAACTTATGGATACTGTATCCTGAGAGCTCTGATTATAACTTACCCAGAACAGCTTCAACAGAGATTAAAATGTCAGCAAAATGTTGCCACCGAATAGCCATTGAAGGTGTTAGAAGTGTTGCTAGGAAAGTGATTATTGCCACTGCATTAGAGACCTGTAACAAGCTCTTTGAGTGATTGCAAGCACCTCAGCATTTCCCAATCCTGGTACATCCACCAAATTCAAATGTGAAGTTTTCTAGAATAAAGGTAACAAACAATGTCAATGGAAGACAGTATCTAATCAAAGGATCCGGCAACTTTGAAAGGACTCACTCATGATGTGGCTGGCACTTAAGAGATGTAGCTAATAGAAGAAGTCAAGAGTATCTCATTCGAGCTGCAACCAACCTGTGAGACTAAGCTCCATTTCATTTTGGCTTGCCCCTCCAAGCAAGTGTCTAAGGGTTTAGGGTTTCTGAATCCTCAAGTTCCATACAGGAACCCAGGTCAAAACAAGAACTCACCTTGAGTAAAATCCACCACAGATACAGGAAAAATGGGCGAAACTCATGATCAATGAGGGGGAGAAAAGCATGCTTACTGTGCAGGACTGTATGCATTGTGGAGCACACAGAGACTGAAACACTAAATGCCCCACCAACTGAACCCCTCCTGCTGGCCTGCCCCAATACCAAGTTCCAATGCTGCCTCTTAAGATAACAAACAGGGTTAAGAAGTCTAGGCTTTGTTGATTCCAAAACATGCATGAAAAACCCACAAGGATATTCTTGCCCATGTATACAATCTGAGAAGGTCAGCCAAAAGACCCAACCTGACAGTTTGGTGTCAAGATTGAAAACCACACCTTTGCCAAATTTGTGATGAAGACCTTACAGTGGTCAAGTAGGGAATCCACATGCACACCTCCTGCAAGACTTTCACACTTGATCGTAGTCCCAGTAAACAAAGAGCACTCTGCTAGTTTGTGCAGATAAAAATCATTGCAAAACTCATAGCCTGCACCACCAACATACAAACTCCACTTGATAAGCCACTGACACGATCAAGTTGAGACTTTGTAGTCCAATCCAGCAATGCAAAAATTGTTGATTGTGCATGTTGACTGGCAGTATCTGCTCTATTGCAAATACTCAAAAAGAGACAAGAAGACAAAAGGCTGGAGAAAAACTCAACAAAAGAAGAAACTTCTTCTCAATTTCCAAAAGGCGACATAGGAATCAAGCACAAAAAGTATACAACTTTGTATTCACCTGAATGTGAGAACAGTAGAGAAATTGGATACAAATCTAGAGCAGTCAAGCAAAAGGTTCTGAACACCACAAGTACCTGAAATGGACAGAGGGGATGAGTTCTTGACACATTTGTTCTTCACTTTTGTTCCCTTGCCCACAATGCATGATATGTGGTAGTTTTGCTAGAACTTGAAGATGATGGCAAGCATACATGCTCATCAACAAACAGATCCATTCAAAGGAGTTGTTGTGAGTTGAAGGTCTTTTTGTGGCTTCTTGAACACATGTATGCTACATGTGGGAGGATGATTGATGGACATCTGATGTAATTGGGAGTGTTCAACCAGATGGCCTTGCAGTGGCAGGATGTGATCTCTTGGACAGCCATGATGGTATTGGAATATGTGAAATTGTGTTTGTTGCATAGGACAGAAAGGATCCAGAAACTAATATTTTCAACAAATTCAACAGGCATGTATGTATGCAGCAGCCAGAAAGCTCTTTCTCTTTTGTTCAGGATCCTGACTGTGTTTGCAAGTGTAGCAGAAGAACTGGAAGATGGCCATGATGCTCATGAGCAGATCATTCAGTGCAGGTTGTGAGTCTGATGTCTTTGTGGCAAATAGCTTTGTTGACATGTATGCCAAATGTGGGAGCATGGAGGATGCTCAATAAGATGTCCTCATGGAACATGTGTATCTATCTTGGACGGCCATTCTCTTGGACATGTCAATGTGGCTGAGTGCAGAGGGCATTGGAACCATTATTGTAGCAGTTGCAGCAAATTGGAAGGTGTGGAGCCAAGTCCCAGCTGTTCCTTTTGTGGGAGGTCCTGAATACATGTGCCTGTGTGGTGGCCAGCTTGAAGAGGGGCAAGCATTGCATTTGCACAAGCAGATTCATTAAATTTTGGTTGTGAGTCTGATGTCTTTGTCAGCAGTAGCTGCATTGACAATGTATGACCAATTGTGGGAGATTGCTTGGAGGAGAGTGTTCATCAACAAGTTGGCCTCATGCTACATTGGGCTCTTTGAATCAAAGCCATGTTTGGAGGATTTGCCATGTACAGGGTATGGTAATGAAGCTCTCGCATGTATTGAACAGATGTGTGAAGAACATCTTGACACAACTGGAATAATAACACAACATGCCTGATGTCTTTGTGGTGAAAAAATTGGTGATTGTCCTAAATTTGGGTCTTCATATTTTGACAAGAAATTGGACACCACAAGTCCAGATGAAGTAATCGCAAGCATCAATGCTCTTAGTGTTGGTCAAGAGCTTTTTCTTTTCCTGGATAACCTGGAAACATGCATAGTGAGGAAGGCAAGGGATCATGATGATGGACAATTTCCCATCACCGAAAACAATCTGATCATGTGATCCCAAAGTTTTGTTGGCCTTATTGGCCTACTACCAAGGCAAGGATATTGGGTTTAGATTCATTCTAGAGTATAGTAGCTTAAGGGATTTTGGCCCCTAGGTAATAATAATAATAGGTCTATTTTTATATGAGGATTAAATTTGAAATATGATATTTTGGCTTGTGTTGAGACTTGAGATTAGTTATAGAGTTATGATATCTTGAAGGGATTTTGGTTTCTTTTAGAGGATTTTTTTTTTGAAGATTATATTTTTGCATGTTGAAATATTTGAATTTCCATAATTCTTCTTTTTGCCTTAAGATTCTTGTAGGAAAATGCGGATGTATCAACAAGCTGGATTAGTTCAATTGAAAATTAAAGAAATTAACAATGAAGCACCAAAGTATAGTTTGATGGCCACTTTGCATTTTTTTTCTTCTAATATCTTATCACATGTGACTGAAAATGGTGATTCAATGGGAGTTTTTTACAAGTATTTAAAAAAATATTTAAAGACTGTTTTAAAAGAAGGGTTATGAAAATCACCCAATATTTCTTTACATGGGATATTAATATTTCCTTCTGATTAAGTAAAAATGGATGTTATATTTTGGGTGACAAAAGTTCTAATGTTAATTTCATATTTTTATGTAATGGTTAAAACCAAATTGGATGTTGCATTAACAAATATCCAATCTAGCACAAGGTATTATTACCCTCAGGTTTCAGTGGGCCGATGATTCGGTAACCCCTAAGTGGATGAGAATGTCATAGCTGCTCTCTGCATGGATGAAAAGATGGCATCTCCATTCTCATTAGGGATGGGTTATGGCCAGTAACCGAGTAAAGTGACATGGAAGATTTCCACATGGCAAATCTGGTCTGGTCTGTGCATGTAAACTTGTTGCACCTGTTTAATGCTTGCCCAATTGGACTGACACAAAGCAGCGTGTAACACTCAAGTGTGTACACGGTTTTTTTTTTTGTCAGAGACCAAAGAAAACCAAGAAGAGTTTGGTCTTCTTTGGTGTTCTGGGTTCACACTCTTGCCATCTTTGGGTTAGCTGCAAGGGGGAGTAATTATTTACATTTGTACAAAAAAATGACATCAGTTCAAAATAAGGTTATTTGTTTTATGCTTTGAAGGGAAGTTTTATAAACATTTAGAAAATAAACTAGGGCCCCTAAAAAAAAAGGTTCTTAAAAGTATTTTATTATATTAAAAAAAAGGGATTTGAAGAACATAGATAAAAATGTATTTTATTTATAAATTATTTTATATATTTATCAATTGCCAAAACTATCATAGTTATAAATATCCAAGGGTAGATAGTAGATAATTACATTGATCCCCCTCATAAGAGGTGGCAAAATAGTACCCTTTGGCAAAATAATAATACCCTTTTTTTCTAGTGCTTTGTACATTTTTCGAATCGGTGGTGTGTTTGTAAATAAAGTTTTGCACGGTTTTGATCATGTGAATTCATTTTTTTTTGGAGAACTTCATGGAATATTTCTTGTTTTCGCTTTTGCTGGTTTGAACTTGGGAACTAGCCACAAAGGGACAGAGCCATTCCCTCTGATGAGAAACTTGTTACATATCCCCAAAAGCATGGGTGATTGAATGAAATGGAGTACATACCTATGTAAACATGGCAATCTGAATCCCTTTTCTTCCTTTGCGTGTACCTAAGAAGATGGGTACTCAGAACAATGAAACTTAACAGCTTTTTTCTGACTCACTGAACATGCCATCCTTTCCTCTACAAATGGCAGAAATAAAATCACAAATATGGACACCTATGACCAAAAAACCTTGCCCTTCTCATCAAAGCTTGAAAAAGTTCCAAAAAAACTGAAAATCATTTGATGAATCTTCTGTACTCAACAACATGGGCCCAGGTTGCACTGGGACTCTCCTTGTCCTTGTGAGAGTCACTAGTGCAAGGCCAGTAGGCCAAGCCAATGGGGTTAACTTAGGAGGCAGATGGTGCCCTTGGAGGTCATTGCATGGTATAAAGGACCATAAATGGGTTGTAAAATTCATTACAAGAAAATGTTTATTTTTCTCACACAAAAAGTTGCAACTCATGACACATGTGTGTACAGCACAAGATAGACTTTGTGATTTCATTTATTACAATGTATAATATGTGATGTTTATTGTGGCATAAATTATATTAAAATAATAATAATAATAATACTAATAATTTGACATTAGGTAATGGCATACATATATATGTATATATCATGCAGCTCATGACACATGTGTGACATAAACTTTGTGGTTTCATTTATTACAATGTGCAATATGTGATGTTTATTGTGGCATATGATATGTTAGACCATCAATTTGACATTAGATAATGACACATATGATATATACATATATATATGTGCTATTTCCTTATGTCAAATTATTATTTTAAATATATAATCTATGCCATGATAAGCATCACATTATAGTAAATAATCATCACATAAGCATTACATTTGTAGGAAATGAAACCACAAAGTGTATCTCACACATGTGTCATGAGCTGCTGATGGCACCAAAAGTCCATCTGCTTAAAACCAACTTATGCTATGGTGGACAATGATCATCCCCTCTTTCAGTGAACCAGCACCCACCAGCACAACCATGAAGGATGAATGGTAAGTGATGAGGCAACAGTTATCTGTTGGGTTCTAGTTCACTAGCTAACCAAGGTGGTTAGCTAATGGCTTATTGTTCATCCTCTAGTGCAATTTTCGACATTGAGGGTTGCACCGTGCACTCCTTCTCGGCTTTTCTCTTAGGAAGAAGAAAAATTAAAAAGTGTATAAGCAATCAGCCGGGTTTCCAAATTATTTGGGCAATTTGATTGCACACACCGTTGATGTTGTCATAATAATAACTTGTGACCCGATTTCCGGAACATGATTTTTTTTTTCCTCTCCTATTATTTTAGAGATAGGTGTGAAAAAGATTTAAATTATTGGGGGGGGCGGTGGGGGTGTGACCCAATTCCCGGAACATGAAATTTTCTCTACGACTATTATTTTAGAACCCGTATGAAAAAGACGTAAATTATTGAGAGAAAGACCTGGTCTGGAGTGCGGACCGACTACTTTGCACTATTTATTGGAAGTTCTGGGGGGTGGGTTTGACCCATCATGGTTGATACCACTTATTCCATTTTGTTCGTTCTGCTCCGGGTTCTTTGCCTGATTTTTTTTTTGTTTTCCATGTGCTGTTCTTCTGGTGTAGGATTTAGGGGTAGGATTTAGGGGTGGGCTGGACTCGTCATGGTTGATTCCTATTCCGTTTCGTACATTCGAATCCCTTGGTGCTTTGCTCAAGTTGTTTTAAGTGTTTTCCATGTGCCTGCTCTTCTGGTGTAGCATCACTTGGGCCAAAAGTTCCCTTGATTTTTTTCCAATTTAATTTTATTAATTTTACGGTGCTTGTGGTGCACCATCATCACTTGGGACAAAGTTCCCTTTGATTTTTTTTCCAATTTAGTTTTATTAATTTTATGGTGCTTGTGGTGCACCATCATCACTTGGGACAAAGTTCCCTTTGATTTTTTTTCCAATTTAATTTTTTTTTTTCATGGTGCTTGTGGTGCACCATCACTTGGGCCAAAGTTCCCTTTGATTTTTTTCCCCATTAAATTTTTTATTTATTATGGTGCATGTGGTGCACAATCACTTCGGCCATGCCATTTTGAGCTTACCAATGGTGGAAAGCAACCAATATGGACCCTTTTGAACGGGGTCGTCGAATCAATCATGAATGTTTCCCCTCCCAAATGGAGGCCAAACCATCGGTGATCATGTAGCTCCTTTCTTGTCTTTAGCTCCGGATCCCACAAACTCATGCATGGACTTTGATGCCATCCCATGAACCCGGTGCAATTTGTGTTGACCTAAACAAGGTGGGGAAGTTGCATCATTGTATTGTCATGCAACTAGTTGAGCTTCTTATGCCCCCCTAATCTTATTTTCTATTCACTTGTTCGAGGTGGTGGCGGGCTCTTTTATGTGGATTTATTTTGTCAATCACACTTGAAACTTTGGTTGATTTCCATAAGTTTTGGCATGTCTTTGTGACCCGAAACTCAAAAGGAAGCACTTGTGTGAAGAATCTGAAGTCAATACACTTTGCTCGTCTCTACAATCAAAACATGATCAACATTGTCACCCCCACCGCCCCCCAAAACAAAAGGAAAAATGGTATAATACCCGTGTGTGTGTGTGGAGTGAACACATTGTGAATATTTCAGTTATTCATTCATGCTTCAACTTTGTTGCTTGCCCTCCAAAAAGGTTATATTTTGACTACATGGCAAAAATCATGAATGCCCAGTTGTGAACTTCACTTTATTTGGTGCACAAGTGACAATATGATTGTTGCCACCATACACTTTGCATTGCATGCCAATCTTGCATAAATAGAGTGTTTTCACTTGACATTGTTGGAGATATAATTGTTGTTTGAATCATAGAATATATTTTCATTTCCTTATTTATTTATTGATGTTGTTGCCATTGTTTCACTAGGTGCATTGATTTTTTTGGGAGCATGTTTGGGGTAGGAGGGTATGTGTGTGTGTGTTTGTCTCTCTCTCTCTCTCTCTTCAAAACATTTAGAACCCTTTGGTCACCACATCTTTTTGTTTGGTAATACAAGAGCCATTAAGTCCATGGTGCATTGGAATGACATTGCCGAGAAATTTCTAATTGGATAGTCGAAAGTAAACCTCACATTATAAGAGAAACCTCAAACCAAAACCAAATGAGCTACACACTTGGTGTGCACATACAATTTGATTATCAAACAAATCAAAATGTTTTGAAAAACAATCATGCTTCCAAAATGAATTTCAAATTCCAAAAAAAATTCCAAAATTAACAAGGATGAAAAATTAGGTCAAATTGTGCTAATTTCCAAACCATATTATGTAACCATTTCTTGACCTAGAACATCAAACTCTTCATAAAGTCTTCTTGAAAGTCATTCATTTCTTCTTTCCCTTCTCTTTTGTTGCTCATCCATAATAAATCTGAAGTACCCATTTCAACTACCTATTGGTCCAATGGAGATCAAAATATCAAGCTTTTCATCTCCACATTTCCCCCATCTCTTGTTTGGGCTTTTTTTAGCTTTGCTTTTTTGTTTTGGGGGAACCCCCTTGAGACAAGAGCTGCAAGCTGGGTCTTGTGAAGCCCCCACCATCAAGCCCAAATTGGTAAACAAGCGCTTGGGTTCAAACACCTAGAAACCTTGGCTGAAAGATCTCACCAGTCCCAAAGGTACCACCAGCCTTCAGGGGCCTTAGTCCAAAGCTTGTGTTATCATGATACTGCTTTAATGAAAGAGATTGTGTTTTGAGTAAAGCCCAGTGTATTATTAAGCTCTTTATGAATAAGAAACACACATGGGGAAGAGCAGAGCTGCTGCAACTGCATGTAGCTTTCAATCTCAAACTTTTTGCCATAGCCTAACCTTGAAGTGAATGGAATGAAGGTTAACCTCTAAATGCTGACCTTTTTTTGGAATTTTAGATGGATGTGGGAGTTGGGTGATAGGAATTTTGAATATTTTGTTTGTTTTTCTCTTAACTCATAGGTTGCCTCTTGTAATAGTAGTAACATTTGTAGTTGCAACTATAGTAGCGCCACCACCACATGGTTTTAAATATATAATTATATTTTTTATAGTTTTTTCAATTTTGCCAAGGAGGTGGACTTGGTGATCATCCACAAGAGGAATGAGCCAAATTTGTGTCGAGTTTAGCCAGAAAAGTACAATTTTTTTTAGGATCCTGATTTGTTCATGCAACCTCTAGAATCTAGGAACTCATTGTCTAAATATATGGTGACTCCTGACTTTTTTTCCTCTCAAAATATGGTGATTTTTACACAAATTTTTGCAGAAAAACCCTTTGTACAATAGGTGTTGCTCATGTTCAGTTTTCCTTCTCAAATTTCAGATCTGCTCTGTGAAAGGAAAGATTTTCTTTTGGTACAATGGAGGTGGTAGGGACCTTTTTAATTGATTCATTGCCTAGTATGCAATGCTTCTCCATGCTTTGCACATGCTTTTGCTTGTGCAAAGCATGGAGAATCAAGATTGTCTTGCACCTGTTGTGTGATAAATTCTCCCCTATTTGTTCATCAATTCTCAATTGTTTCAGATAGCTTCTGATTTGATAGTACATATTCCATGAAAGGAGAGAGAGAGTGGAGCATGGACAAGTCGACTTGTCCATCATCTCCGCTCTAAAGGAGAACAAAAAAAAAAGATCTTGTCAAAATTCCATCCGATACAAATGTATCACTTTATTCACTAATTCTTAAGGACCCACTACACCAATTAGTGTGCACATTACTCCTCCTTTGCCTTCTAAAGGCAACGGTTAAAAATGGAAGAATATGAAAAGAGGTCGTAATGCCTTGCAAGCCATCCATAAATATAGGCACATGCATAACATGTAGGCTATAAGATATTATGGTGGCAACTATACAAAAAACACAACATTCTTTCCATGTTTTCTTGTGGAAAAGTGCCCGTGGTGAGTGGTTCAAGGGTTGCTACAAAAATCATGTGATTGCACCTATGGGATCACAATATCAACTTTTTGTTGTGTATCTTGTGTATGCACTATCCCATTATATGGGTCATTTTTTGGTAGGCATGTACATGCTATATCATTAATCCTTTGGGAGAAAGAAACAACACATTTGTTATTATGTGAAACCCAAAAATAGCCAATTTTATATCCTTTGTCATGGTAATTTAGTGCATAATATACAAGAATAAATACATATCTCGGAAGGGGATAACTAGGCGAATTAAATTTCCATACTAATGTATGAGGAGTACCTTATGGGCCTTACATTGGGGAACTCGTGTAATTATTTTAAAAAGCTAGTAGTGGAATCCTAATGGAAAATTGTTAAGTATTCTACTATTGGTTAAGAAAGTTCTCAACAAAAAAAAAAGTCATAAGATTGAGTGCACATGTCCAAAACTATCTAGATATTATGAGCAAGGTGTTAAATAATAACCAATTTTCAACCCATCCATTAGAGGGATTGTAATATATAAGCCAATATATGGAAAATTGCAAAATACAGTAAATGTATGGGCAATAACTTGCTGATGAATGATAAATTGCTATTGAACCTGGATCAAAGTGGAATTTTAATGATCAACTTTTCTTTTCAAATAAGAGAGAAAGTTGTTTTAGAAAAAAAGGTTTAATCTTGATTTTAAAAATAAAGCTTGTGTGCCATAATTCGTAGTGTGTTTTATATGATGGAACAAATCCATGAGGTGTTGGAGATGTCATGTGTTCAAGAAGGAAAATTATTTGTAGTTCATTAGCTGTAGACGTGTTCCATTGGTTTACCATACATACTATTATGACCCCCTTAAGGTCACATCCTTGGGTGTATATGCATGAATTTGCATGTAGCCCACATGAAGGTTAAACTATGGGTGTGTAGGTGTCCTACCTGAAGCCACAAATGTCCAACCTTCATGTAATGTGCTTGAACATGTGGGAGCTCTTGTGTTTGATCCCCAAACACACCTTCAAGTGAAACCCACCTTCCTTTGAAACCTACTTTTGTGTTTGATCCCAAAACCCAACTTGGAGTGAAGACCATCTTCTTTGTGCAACCCACTTTTTGTGTTTGATATGATTTTCTTTCAAAAGTAACATGATTCATAGATCCAAAGACCAACCAATATCAAAACTAGGTCATGGGTACTTGTGTTGTTTGTCTTATTCGCCCTTTCAATTTCATAATTGTCACATTTATAATTAGTGTGGGATACTGATTCATAAGCTAGGGTCCCACACTCAGATTTGTACTCGACAATTTGCATGGAGCAAAAAAGTCACAAGGAAGTAGCTGATGACCCCTTCTCCTTTTTTGTGTGCGACAATATCAAGTCTTGCCATTGACACAATATAAAAAAGGTGAGAGATCAAATAAGTGGACAACAATGTTTTCACTATAGCCACCTTTTCACTTTGAGAAGGTAACTTCTTCATTTGGTCACCACCATAGCTACTTTGATCAAAATGTGTGATACACAATGTGAGGAGCTTGAAGAATATTGAATCTCCACCAAGAACACAATTCCATGGGGTCGTCAAGTTGACCCCAAATAATAATGTTCTCTAATAGATACTCGCACTCTTAGGACGGGGTATTGGCCCAAGTCAAATTTGGTCAAAATTTTGGAACATGATTGACTTGGGTTACATTTTTTCACACAATTGGGAATCCAAAGAGTGAACCATATCAAAATGTTGAAGTAAGTTTTCTTTGGGAATTCCATCAATATTTTATTGGGTCAATGGGTGTCAATAATGCATGTTCATAGTGTGCATGAAAAATTCTTTCATAAATCAAGGCTAGAGTGAGCTTCAAAGAGGTTTTTTTTCCCCCTTTTGTTCAATTCAAAACAAGTAAACCCTATGTTTGGGCTTCATGTGGAAGTGGAATGAAGGATATGAATTTTGCATCAAAGCAGCCTTGTGGCCAACAACTGATAAAAAGTTAGAAGGTCGAATCCAATGTTGGCTAGTTTTGGGTTTTCAATCAGGTGCATGTTTGTATTTGGATCCAAGTGCAAGAACTAGACCCATTAGCCTTGGACATAACTTAGAACTGGACCTGACAAGTCTACATGGACCCAGACCCACTCAAAAATTGAATCCAATGGGTTTTCAAGGGTTTGTTTTATAAGGTCTAGGTCACAAGGTTATGTAGAGGATAAGGTCCTAGGTTTCAATGAAAGTTTTTGGGTTTTTGGGTTCTAGGGTTTTAGGTAGGTTTTAGGGTCTTAGGTCCTATCCCTAAGCTTCCATATGTAAGGGTATCTCCAATTGTAGCAATAAAATAGAATTTACACAAATGTGTGTGTGTGTGTGGAGATGATGATTAGAGGTTGTTGAGGCCTACTTTGACAAGCCTACTTATGGAAGTTGTAAGGTTTACTTTCACATGTGGACGATTTATGGAGGTCATTGAAAGGTTACACTATTAAGTTTTGAGAATGAAATAAAAGCACTTTAGATATAAGGATGGAGATGTGCTTGTGAGCTGCAATGCAATGTCGTTGTTGTTCTTTGTTAGCAAAATGCCTCCCATAATCCCATCTTAGAAATATGACCATACAAAAGAAGGGAAAAATCATTAAATTTACCCCGTCTTTGGGCCTCCTTCCACCACCAAACCCCTCTTTCAGTGTTATTCGCAAAGTAAGGAAATTTTATTAAATCTGGGTATGAAATGTTGAAACACAGCATTTACTGCACAAGTTTCAATGGTAATTATAGTAGCTGTACAGGTAGGACCAGTGAAAATGCATGTATCAACAGTGGAGGCGCTCAGGAAAAAGAAAAGACAGGTTGAAACTCAGTTTACCACCAAAGTTGATGATTTTCTGAATTTCAACCCCCTTGAATGCTAACTTACTTTTTTGCAGGTTTTTTTTGAATCTCATCTATTTTATGACCAAACTCAGGGTTCTGGTGCTGTCTTTTCATTACTTTATGGATAACTCTAATACATTAGGCTACCCCTTGTTAAACAAGGGTGAAGAAAAAAAAGCCACTCAAAGTTTGGTTGGCAAGACTTTTGCTTTAACCCAATTTGATTTCCGAATGTACAATTTATTCCTTGATGAAGGCATGTTGATGACTTTCAAAAGTTCGTCAAGAAGAACTTCCATTACATGCACATTCGCACCGTGTCCAAAGTATACAAAGCTGGGTACTGCAATGTGACTGTTTGTTTTGTCAAAAAATAAAATAAAATACCTTTGCCTGAGACCCTCCATAGTATGGAAAGGCCAAATGGAGTCTACCTCGATCCCCACATTTGGATCTACGACACTCTATCTTAATTTTTGATTCAATGATGACAATCAAGGTTTGAAACAAGTTTTTGATTTCTAACTTTTTATTGGCACTTCCTATGAAAGATTAGGGAATAATGCAATTTTCATTTGGTCCGACATGTTGAGGAATGTTCCCTAGGTGTTACTTTCAAGTTGGGTTGTTTATACACAAGTTTTTCACATTTTGTATCCCAAAGGCCAAATTTACCAATGATCATCCAAATACTATTCTACTTGTGATGAGAATCTTGGGAGATCACTTGTTTGTGAGACTAGGTCAGCAATAGTGAAAGACACCCCAAAAAAAAAAAAAAAAAAAAAAAAAAAAAAAAAAAAAATAGAAAAAAATAAAAAAAAA